>JABLTM010046226.1_pt1 | contig 30102 bp, 30 predicted proteins | sample 7160121 | NCBI WGS metagenome assembly JABLTM01 (sample SAMN14651224, study PRJNA627086) | human gut metagenome | isolation source: feces | host: Homo sapiens
CACTCTCACTTTTGCATTATACCACAGCGCCCTGAAAAATGCAATTCTCTTAAACTGTTTGAAGAAATGAAATCGTTTTGTCATAATCAAGTTGCGAATGGTGTTTTTATAGAAATACCAGTAAGCAAGCCGTATCATACAGGATATTCTACCTTAGAACAGAAAGAACTCAAATGGTATGCAACAAAATGGTATCAGTGTCAATCATGCGGCTGCATTTGGGAGTTTCTGTATCCTGATTTTCCAGCAAAGGGATTTATTAGAAAAATAAAATGATATCCTATTAATCATTTGATAACAAATACCGACGAAACACAACTTTAATAGTGTTTATTTTCCTTGATTGCTGAGCATGACTGGAACAGCCTGAAAAACATATGTGCTATGACGGAAAATTCGTCAGCAGATGCTGTGCAAAGCCGACAGGCGGGCTTTGTGCGGTGTTGCCCTAAGAAACTGCCTGTGCAAAAACAAGGAGGGAATGCGTATGACACAGAGATTCCGAAAAGCACTGTCCATTGCCGCATCAGCAGCCATGCTTTGCTCCATGCTGCTGTATTTGCCGCAGGATCACCTTCTGGGCAGCTGGCTGGTATCAGCGGAGGAAGTCTCCGCTGAACCGGAGGGAGAGGGCACAGCGGAGAATCCCTATCAGATCAGCAATGCGGATCAGCTGTACTGGTTTGCGGAGCATGCGGACACATCCGCCCACGCAAAACTGACCGATGACATTGTGGTCAATGAAAATCTGGTGAACAGCAGTGGAGATCTCAACAGCGGGTCCTACCGAAGCTGGACGCCTATCGGAAATTTAGAAGCAACACTTGGTTACACTTGTGCATTCAGTGGCACCTTTGACGGAGACGGTCATACCATTAGCGGCTTGTATGATGATACAGGCAGGACGTACGCCGGATTTGTCGGGGAACTGTCTGGGAGCGGCACAATCAAGAACCTTGGCATTGTGGATTCCTGGATAAGGGGCTACCATGTTGGCGGTGTGTGCGGTGAAAGTGCGGGAACGATCACATATTGTTATTTCAGCGGAACAATTAATGTGGAACTTGCAAACGCTGGCGGTTTGTGCGGAGAAAATTCCGGTACTATTACCAACAGCTATAACATGGGCAAGGTGTCTGGAATATCGTCTGGCAACGGTATCGGCGGTGTGTGCGGTGCGAATTCCGGTACCATTACCAACAGCTATAATATTGGTACTGTAAGCGCAACGGATCATGCAGCTGCTGGCGGTGTGTCCGGTATAAATTCCGGCATCATTACCTACAGCTACAATACCGGTTCCGTTTTTGCCAGCCGTTACGTTGCAGGAGGTGTATGCGGTCAAAATGATGGGACAATCCGGAATGTGTTCAACTCTGGCAAACTAAATAGTAGTTCTTCAGGTTATTATGTGCGTATAGGTGGTTTGTGTGGAATCACTACTTCTGGTTCCACATTGGAGTATGGGTATAATATTGGTATGCTGAACGGGGACGAATATGATCCTTTAGGAGGCGTGTGCGCACTCCCGGAAGGCTCTGTAAGTCACTGCTGGTACAACAGCGATGTTTTTGGCGGAAATGCCTTCGTTGCGGGAGAGGAAGACCGGGAAACCGTTGGAGGCAAGAACACTGCCGCATTCGCCAGCGGTGAGGTGGCATACCTGTTGGGGAAAGCCTGGGGACAGGATCTGGAAAACGGCCAGGAAAACCCCGCACTCGGGGGCGTGAAGGTTTATGAAAATAAGATCTACTCCAGATGCGACGCAGGGGACATGCCTACCCTGGTCTATAGCAATACGAAGGAAGCGGACATGATTCCGGCACACACTTACGCATACGGTCGGTGCAAGGTGTGCGGTGCGTACAAAAACCAGGTGGGTGTCCATCTGGCTGGTCATTCCCTGACCCTGGACGGAGACATCGGCGTGCATTTCTATATGGAGCTGGACAGCAGGCTTCTTGCGAATGAACATGCGTACATGCGCTTCACCCTGCCCAATGGGCAGACACAGCAGATCCCCGTTTTGGATGCGAAAACCGATCAGGTGGATGAGGGTACTTATTATGTATTCACCTGCCGGGTGGCGGCAAAGGAGATGACCTCCGAGATCACTGCCCAGATATGTACCGATACTTTGCAGGGGTCGGTGTACAGCTTTACCGTGCAGGATTACGCCAAGTATATCTGCAACAATTCGGCGGAATATTCCACTGAAGCGGCGGCACTGGCGGAGGCCATGCTGCAATATGGTGCTTACGCAAAGGCATACTTTGAGGGTACGGCACTGGCACCCACCGCAGCCATGGAGGTTGTCACAGCGGATACCCTGTCGGAGCTGATGCCCGGTTCTTCCGGTACTCTGCCGGAAGGGATCACCTATTACGGCACTACACTGCTGCTGGAATCCAACACGGTGCTGCGGCACTATTTCCGGGTGGAGCCGGGGTTTGATGTGAGCCAGTATGCATTTACCGGCAGTAAGGGGAACTATTATTATATAGATACCGCCGGGATCTCGGTGAACAGGTTCCGGATTCCGGTAAGCGTGTCAGTGACTGAGCAAACAGGATTCCAGCAGTCGTCCGGATCGAAATGGTCTCTCAGCTACAGTCCTCTGTATTACCTGCGTTCCGTGCTGGGGGCTGAAAACACAGACCCGGAATTGAAGCATCTGGTGCAGGCTATGTATCTGTTCCATCGGGCAGCGCTGGATTATGAGATGTCCCTGGGCGAGATCACGCCGGAGCCCCCGGTTGCGGAAGCCGAGCTTTCATAATTTAAGACAACACCGCACAATCTCTGTGCAGTGTTGCTTTATGTATGTTTTGCACTACACAGTACAAAATTGCATTTTTCAGGGCGCTGTGGTATAATGCAAAAGTGAGAGTGAGCGTTCGGCTTGCTTGTGTCATATAGATGCAGGAGGAATCATATGAATGATCCTATTCCAACACACTTAAAAACGATTTTTCGAGTGAACGAACATGAAACAAACGCAACCAATTTGAGTGGAAGTATTGTCTGTGATTGCGGCTGCGAATATTTTACAATCTTGCACAATGAAAACCGCCAATATGATCCATCAATGAGTTATAGTGAACAAGATGGTCTAAAGGTTGTAGCTATATGTAATAACTGCCGTAAGAAACACCTGATATTTGATGAAGCAACACAAGGATACAATGGACTGGTATGCGGTGACTTGAAAACAGCACTGGACAGTGACCTTACAGATTATATTTGCCATAAGTGCGGTTCAACTATTTTTTCAATTTCTCTTAATATTGAAATAGAAGATAAGGAACAATTCATTGAAGAATGTGTGAATGAATATCCTGATAAGTTTTCTCCAGATGATTATGTTGACGCTTTTGACTGGATAGCCATAAATGTTTGTTGTAAAAAATGTTCCAAGGAGGTTGAATGGATTAGTTTGGAGCTTTCCTAAGACAACACCGCACAATCTCTGTGCAGTGTTGCTTTGCTTCTTGACAGCCCGTTAGAATTATGGTATAATGCAACAAATCCAGCAGGATAGAGTGGAGGGATTTTATGAAACTTCGCAGAAAGACTGCGGTTGTTATGGCTGCGGGAGCCGTTATGATGGCAAATGCTGCACCAGTTTTGACGGCGGCAGAGGTGAAAGAAATGCAAACGGGAGCACTTTCAGAGGAAACGGTTCAATTTTATTCATACTGGAAGGAAAAATATCTGGCGCAGGATCCCTATGTGACGGGAGATCCCCAGTATTATGTATTCTACGGGGAGAAAACCTACGCAGAAGCCGGCGCAGAGGTGGCGGTGACCGTTTCCGAAGCCCACGGCTATGGCATGCTCATTGCTGCGTCCATGGCGGAGCATGACGGCCAGGCGAAGGATATTTTCGATGGCATGTACCGTTATTACAAGGCACATCCCAGCAGCATCGGTCCAAATCTGATGGCGTGGCAGCAGACGGACAACGGATCCGCCATTCAAAACAGCGCCGGTGCGGATTCCGCAACGGACGGGGATCTGGATATTGCCTATGCGCTGCTGATGGCGGATACGGTGTGGGGCAGTGACGGCGCCATCAACTACAAGCAGGCGGCGTTGGCTGTGATGGAAGACATTATGACCTATGAGGTAAATCAGACCGACTGGGTGTTACAGCTGGGAGACTGGGCGCACAACACCAGGGAAGGGGATACCTACTACGCAGCCACCCGTTCCTCGGATTTTATCGTTCAGTACATGCCGGTGTTTGCGGAGGCTTCCGGGGATACGCGCTGGACAACCCTGTATGAGAGCACCTACCGGATCATCAACCAGATGGTGGACACCTACGGTACGGGCATTTTGCCGGATTTCATTGTCAAGGACAGCAACGGAAAATTTGTGCCGGCTTCAGCAAATTTGCTGGAAAGCGAGCATGACGGCAATTTTTATTACAATGCATGCCGGACGCCCTGGCGGATCAGCATGGATTATCTGGTGAATGGAAATGCGGATGCGCTGAAGTTCGCCAATGCCCTCAATGGATTTATTACCCGGAAAACCGGCGGCGATCCGGCGCAGATCATGGCAGGCTATACTCCGGCAGGGGAGGCGGTTTCCGACTGGAATGACCTTTGCTTTGATGCGCCCTTCCTGGTGGCAGCAGCCTGTGGCGGGTATGATACTTGGCATAACAGCCTCCGCAGCATGATTCTGGATTACGGGGAGGATGTGTACTTTGGCGACACCATCACCATGCTTTGTCTGATCGTAGACGACAACGCCTGGATCGTGCCCACTGGTGCTGACCAACCCGTTCGGGGGGATGTGAACCAGGATGGTGCATGCACAGCAGCAGATGTAATCGCATTGCAGAAATGGCTGCTGCACACGCCGGATGCTTCCCTCGCTGACTGGAAGGCGGGGGATCTGTGCCCGGACGGCAAGCTGAATGCAATGGATCTTTGCCTGTTAAAACGGGAACTTTTGAATTCTGCTTGATTACATGACAGAAACCAGCTCCATCGGATCCTCCGGTGGAGCTGGCTTTATGAAAGGAAGTATGAGAGATTGTCAGGTTATCGCTCCGGGCAGGTTTTCTGGGGCATCAGCTTGGAGCTCCAGAGCTTCCGGATGCCGCACTTCCAGTACAGGATCATGCCGACCACAGCGCCCACCACAGCCTGCAAAATCTGATAGGGCAGCTTCAGCAGAGCGTATTCCGGTGTGCTGTAAATAAAGGCACGACCCAGGGAGTAGCCCACCACCATGATCACTGCGCCGATGGTGACACCGATGCCAGATGCCAGTACCGGATGCTTTTTCAGTATGTAGTGGGAGCATACGGAAATGACAATGGCCTGAAGCCCATGGGTTGCCAGCGAAACAAACATGGGGGTTGGGTAGAAGAACAGATCCCCCAGAAAGGCGCCTACGCCTCCCACCATGAATGCTGCCAGCGGATCCAGAAGCATGGCGGCAGCGCAGATGATGATGTCATTCATATACAGATGGCCTCCGGGAACGGGTACGCCAAAGGAACTCATCACCACGTTCAGCGCCATGAACAGGGCAGTTACACATAGCCATAAGGCGGTTCTCTTTTTTGTGGATGTTGCTTGCATTTGAAATTCCTCCTTGCAAATTTGATGTTACTAGTGTATAATGATTTTTGATAATATACAATGGTCAGAAACGGAGAAAATAATATAGTCAGATGAAATATGTGATTCAAAAAGAAAACCGACCGGTGTACTTGCAGCTATATAAGCTGATCCGGAACGATATCATAAACCAGGTGTACCCATACAACAGCCGACTGCCCTCCAAGCGGATGCTGGCGGAGGAACTGGGTATCAGCACCATTACCATTGAGCATGCATACGGACTGTTGTGCGATGAGGGGTATGCGGAGGCACGGGAACGGAGCGGCTATTTCGTGATCTTTCAGCCTTCGGATGGCTTTGCTGCATCCACGGCGGAGCCTGTACCGCTTGCCCATGAAAAACTGGATACATCTTCTTATCCGACCTTTTCTATATCCATATTGAGTAAAACCATGCGGAAGGTGCTGACAGATTACGGAGAAACGATTCTGGAGAAGTCACCCAACGCCGGAGGCATACAGCTGCGCAGTGCCATCCGGCAGTATCTGGCACGGAATCGGGGCATTCAGGTGGAAATCGGGCAAATTGTCATTGGTTCCGGTGCAGAATACCTGTACCGGCTGATTGTGGAGCTGCTGGGCAGAAGCCGGGTATACGGTATCGAATCCCCCTCTTATGACAAGATCGAGCAGATCTACCGGGCGGCGGATGTGGACTATGAGCTGCTGCCCCTTTCTGCGGACGGCATTGACAGCGGCGCTCTGGCTGCCACCCGGGCGGATGTGCTGCATACCACGCCTTATCGGAGCTTTCCCACCGGCGTGACTGCCACCGCTTCTAAGCGGTATGAGTACATACGCTGGTCCGGACGTGGGGAAAGATTCATTGTGGAGTCGGATTATGGATCAGAGTTTTCCGTATCTTCCCAACCCATGGAAACCTTATTTGTGTTGTCCGATTTTGACAACGTGATTTATCTGAACACCTTTTCCCGAACCATCTCTCCCTCCATGCGAATCGGGTATATGGTGCTCCCAAAACAGCTTGTTAATCAGTTCCAGGATCGACTGGGCTTTTATTCCTGTACGGTGCCCACATTTGACCAGCTAGTTCTGACGGAGCTGATCAACAACGGGGACTTTGAACGGCATATCAACCGGGTGAGACGGGCAAAGCGCAGGGAGCTGGAGCATGAAACATGATCCCTGGTAATGCCTCATAGGCTTTGCGCCGGATCACCTGCATCCCGCTCTTAGATGCCATCACAGCGCTGTTCCCTTTTCGGAACAAAAAAGCGGCTCGTGTCCGTATGCTCCAGTTCCAGCAGCCGGATTTTCTTATGGATGCCCCCGGCGTATCCGGTCAGACTGCCGTTGGTTCCTACTACCCGGTGGCAGGGGATGAGAATGGAGATCTCATTGTGTCCCACAGCGCCGCCCACTGCCTGGGCGGACATGCGGGCTATTCCCTGTTGCCTTGCAAGCTGCTGAGCGATTTCGCCATAGGTCACGGTTTGCCCATAGGGAATTTGCAAAAGAATGCTCCAAACAGCCTGCCGGAAGGAGGAACCAATGGGATGCAGGGGCGGCATGAAATCGGGTTCTTTGCCGGTGAAGTAAATATCCAGCCAGCGTTTGGTTTCCGAAAGGATTGGTGTTTCCTGCCGGATATGTTTCTGGGGTAAATTGTTGGCAAAATATTTTTCGCCCTCAAACCACAGACCGGTCAGTCCTGTTTCGTCCGCCGCCAGCAAAATGTCGCCCAGTGGTGAATCATATGGTTGAATAAAAGTCATTGTTTCCCTCCAAAAGGTCGGAATTCTTTTTCTGCATGGGCTATGCGCCTTTATTTTTTGGCTTGTAATCCCGCAGTTCCGGGATAGCACCGCCTGCTGCTGCCCATAAATATAAGCTTGCGACACTGCAATAGGGCGTGAATCGGCGACGGTATTTTTCAAACAGCTTCCGGTCAATGTTTCTGTGGTGATAAACCATGCGTAATCCGCGCTGGATTGCCAGGTCATCGAAGCTGAAAATATCAGGGCGCTGCATGCAAAACAGCAGGATCATCTCCGCCGTCCAGACGCCAATGCCCTTGAGGGTACACAGCGCCCGGATTGCGTCCGCATCCGTCATGTGCCACACAGCCTCCAGGTTGCAGGCACCGCTGCAAACTTTTTGAGCAAAATCCCTGATATACTCTGCCTTGCGGAACGTCATGCCCAAGGATTGCAGCTTTGGAGCACCGGCAGAGAGAATGGTTTCCGCATTCACCTTGCCCAGCGCTTCCTGCATCCGCAGCCAGATGGTCGCCTGGACCTTTGTGGAGATCTGCTGTCCAATTATGTGGTGGATCACAGAGGAGAACAGATCCGTATCGACCTCCCGATCAATATGCCCGATCCGGTCAATGACCTCGCAAAGCCGCCGATCCTTTTGCCGCAGGTAGGAAATCTCTCTTTCACCGTATGCAAAATACATGTGATGCACCTCCCGTTGATTCTGTGTAAGGTTATAGTATCATTTATTGCGTACATTCCCGAAACCGCAGGTATTCCAGAAATTTTTGAACAGCGGGCGTAATATGCTTTCGATCCTTCATTGCCAGTCCAATGCACCGATAATACGGTTCCTGCATAGAACGGACTTCAATTTTGTAGGGGATTCGCTGTAGGATCATATCCGGTAGGACGCTGATGCCAAGTCCTTTCTCCACCATCGCCATGATGGCAAAGTCCTCCCAGGTTGTAAAGCGGATGTCCGGCTGGATATGATAACTCTCCAGTAAATCGGAAACCTCGGTCTTTCCGCTGTGTTCCAGCAGGAGAAAGGGCAGACCATTCAAATCTTCTGCCCGGATGGTTTCCTTTTCTGCGAGTGTGTGTCCTGCCGGCAGAACAACTTTATATTCGTCTTGTTTCAGCAAAACCGTATTGAATTTTGAATGGGTGGGAAGCCGCAAGAAGCCGCAGTCCACCCGGCCTTCTTGAATCCATCTTTCCACCTCGTCATAATCGCCCAGCAGTATTTCGTATTCGATACCGGGAAAGTCTTTTTGCAGCCTGGCAAAAATATTAGGCAGCCAGTTGATGGACACACTGGAAAAAGTCCCGATGCGGACAACACCGGTCTCTATCCCATTCATCCGGCAGATTTGACCTTCCAGCTCGCAATAGTCGTTCAGAAGATTCCGTAAAAACGGCATGACCTGTTTTCCGGCGGAGGTCAGGCATACACTGTTTTTGCCACGCTCCAGCAAAGTCATGCCCCATTCTTTTTCCAGATCGGCAACCATTTTACTGATGGAAGACTGGACATAATCAAGTTCGTGGGCAGCACGGGTAAAACTTCCTTTTTCTACAGTCTTGACAAAAGCAAGGTATTTCAGCAGAGGGTTCTCCATATCATCTATCCCATTTCCCGATTTATAGTATCGATAATATTCGCTTTGTATATTGTACCGCATCCTGTATAATATTTCAAGAACCTTTTGGGAGGAAAGAGGATGAAGTTGAGAGAAGTTGAGAACTACAGATGTGGATATGCTGTACGGCAAGTTGTTAAAGAAGCTGCTGCTCTTTACGCTGCCGATTGCACTGAGCAGCATTGTGCAGCAGTTATTTAATGCAGCAGATACAGCCGTTGTCGGGCATTTCAGCAATGCCAATGCCCTGGCCGCAGTGGGGACGAATACAGAAACCATTGCGCTGATCGTTACGGTTTCCTCCGGCCTGTCCATCGGGGTGAATGTCCTGATCGCCAATCTGATCGGGTGCAAGGAGTCGCAGCATATCCCGATGGCTGTCCAGACGGCGGTGCTTCTGTCGATCCTGTTCTGGCTCGCAGGATTGTTTTTCGGACAGGCAGTTGCAGCGCCGCTGCTGCGTCTGATCCGGACGCCGGAGCACATTTTCCATTCTGCCAAGCTTTATTTGCGTATTTATCTGCTGGGATACCCCTTTTTACTGCTTTACGACTTTGGTTCTGCCATTCTGCGGGCACGGGGAGACAGTCGCTATCCCTTTCTGGCTCTTGTGGTGTCCGGTGCTGCCAATATAGGATTGAATCTGTTTTTTGTGATCGTGTTTCATATGGGGGTATCCGGCGTTGCTTTGGCGACGGACGTTTCCAATGGTCTTTCGGCATTCCTTGTGCTGATTCGTTTGAAAAAAGATGGACAGTTCCACTTGCGTTTCCAGAAGTCGCATGGTTTACTTCACTTTATAGGTGAAATTTTAAAAACGGGGATTCCGTTGGCTGTGCAGGGGGCAGTATTCTGTCTGGCAAACATTTTTGTGCAGGCATCGGTGAACCGCTTTGGGGCAACGGCGATTGCCGGAAGCACCATCGCTATGAATTTTGAATACGTTACTTACTACATTATCACGGCGTTTGGTCAGACGGCGACCACCTTTACCAGCCAGAACTATGCAGCGAAACAATATGCACGGTGCAGAACCATTCTTTGGTGCAGCCTGCTGCTGTCCGCCGTTTGCAGTTCTATTCCGATTTTCTCCATAGTCCTGTTCCGTAACACTGTTTCCGGTTTCTTTTCAACGGATGCGGCAGTAATCGAAACTGCCGGGATACGGATCCTGTGTATTTTGCTGTTTGAGCCAATTTGTAATCTGTACGAAATTCCGGCAGGTGTCCTGCGCGGCAGTGGACATGCCATCTGCCCGGCTGTCAGCACGATGATCGGTACCTGTGCATTTCGTACCCTCTGGATCTGCACAGCGTTCCGGGCGTATCCATCGCTTCCGATGCTGTACCACGCATTTCCGCTTTCGTGGGTTGCAACAATTCTGCTGGTCAATATGGGTGGTGCGATCATTGCTTATCTGGGAAAGAGAAAAAGAGCAAATTGGATAGGTGATAAATAAGCCAAGCAGTACTCCCCGTCATATGAAGAAATATCATAATGAAAGAACAGGCAGAACGACATGATAGAGGTTCTGCCTGTTCTTTTTCATAGCCTGCTGTATAGGTCTTTCATAATAGTTCTTGGGGAATTTGGCTTTGTGCGGTATTGCCTTATGTGTATCTGTCTATCGTCCAGGGGTGTTTGTTTATCCAAGCTCCAGCATCCGGTCGATGCACGCACGAGCTTTACAGAGGGTCTCCTTGTCCAGATGGATCTCCTCTCCGCCGCCCTGTAACGCCCGGTATACATCCGGCAGACTGGTCAGCTTCATATTGGGGCAGATCAGATTCTTGGACAGGGGGTAGAACCGCTTGTCCGGACACTGATAGGACAGATGCTCCACGATGCTGACCTCCGTGCCGATGATGAAGGAAGATTCTGCCGACTGGGCTGCATGCTGCATGATGGCGGAGGTGGAGCCGATAAAGTCCGCCTGCTCCAGCACCTCCGGCATGCATTCCGGATGCGCCAGTACGGCTGCACCCGGATGCTCCCTGCGGGCACGCTGCACATCCGCTGCATGCACCCTGGCGTGAATGGGACAGCCGCCGCTGAGCAGCTTGAATTCCTTGTCCGGCACCTGCTTTGCCACATAGTCTCCCAGGTTGCAGTCCGGGATAAAGAGGATGCGCTTGTCCGGCAGCTTCCGGCAGATATCCACCGCCGAGGAGGAGGTGACGCACACATCGCAGAGGGTTTTCAGCTCCGCTGTGGTGTTGATGTATGCCACTACGGTGTAATCCGGATACCGTTCCTTGACCTGCCGGATCAGTGCCTTGTCCATCTGCTCCGCCATGGGACATCCCGCCGCTCCGTTGGCAAGCAGCACCTGCTTTTTCGGGGACAGGATCTTTACCGTTTCCGCCATAAACCGGACGCCGCACAGCAGCATTCTGGACTGGGGGGCGCTTGCTGCTTTCAGGCTTAGCTGAAAGGAATCTCCGGTAAAGTCAGCGATCTCTAAAATCTCCCGTGCCTGATAGCTGTGGGCAAGAATGCACACGTTCTGTTTCTGTTTGAGCCGCAGGATCTCCTCCTGCATTTGATGTATTGTCAATGTTCTTCACTCCCGTGCCCGGTTGGGCTGAATCCTATCATTCTAATAGGTTTACTATATTATAGCAGAGCCTAGTGAACTTGTCAAGGTATGCCCATTCGACATATGGGACAACCAGTAAAAACATGCAGCAGAATGGATCCGGAAAATTTTTTTCAAAAGGGATTGACAAGGCAGAACCACCGTGCTATAATATACCCATAAAGCAGGTATGTTTATATGGTTTATGAGAAAAGGCCTGCACAAATCCGAAAGGGAGTATCTATTATGAAAGTGTATGAGCAAATTACAGATCTGATCGGTTCCACCCCCCTGGTAAAGCTGAAGAATTATTCCGCCAACCGGAAGCTGGAGGCTACCGTGCTGGCAAAGGTGGAATTCTTCAACCCCGCAGGCAGTGTCAAAGACAGAATTGCCAAGGCTATGCTGGATGACGCAGAGGCAAAGGGACTGCTGAAACCGGATTCCGTCATCATCGAGCCTACCAGCGGTAATACGGGCATCGGGCTTGCCTCCGTGGCAGCCTCCAGAGGCTACAAGACCATTCTTACCATGCCGGAAACCATGAGCGTGGAGCGCCGGAACCTGCTGAAGGCATACGGGGCACAGTTGGTGCTGACGGATGGGGCAAAGGGCATGAAGGGCGCCATTGAAAAGGCGCAGGAACTGGCTGCCCAGACACCCAACAGCTTTATTCCCAGTCAGTTTACCAATCCGGCAAATCCGGCAGCCCATCTTGCCACAACCGGCCCGGAGATCTGGAATGACACCGACGGGAAAGTGGATATTTTTGTAGCCGGCGTTGGCACCGGCGGCACCCTCAGCGGCGTGGGCGCTTACCTGAAGTCCCAGAACCCCGATGTAAAGGTGGTTGCGGTGGAGCCGGCAGGTTCTCCGGTGCTGTCCAAGGGCACAGCAGGCCCCCACAAGATCCAGGGCATCGGCGCAGGCTTCGTGCCGGAGACGCTGAACACCAAGATCTACGATGAGATCATCCCCGTGGAGAATGAGGACGCATTTGCCACCGGCAGAGCCATTGCCCATGAGGACGGCATTCTGGTGGGCATTTCCTCCGGCGCAGCGGTATTTGCCGCTACCCAGCTGGCACAGCGGCCGGAAAACAAGGGCAAGGTGATCGTTGCCCTGCTGCCGGATACCGGTGAGCGGTATCTGTCTACACCCATGTTTGCAGATTAATGATTCTCAGTTACTACGCGCAGCAGCGGATCCTGCCGGAGAATGCTCCGGTCGGTCCGCTGTTTTTGTGTATAAGTGCCATTTATTTCGGATATGACTTGCTTTTCCCGGGTGAGCGTGGTATAATTTATAAGATAGGCGGAGTGCGCCCTTTTGAGGGTGGATGCTCCGACACTGACCGATGGGAGGAACGACATGCTCAGGAGTATGACAGGCTACGGCAGGGCGCAGCAGATCCTGGACGGAAAGGAGATCCTGGTGGAGATCCGGGCGGTGAATCACCGGTATTTTGAATTCTCGTCCCGGGTGCCCCGTGCATATATGTATCTGGACGAAAAGCTCAAGTCCCTGCTGCAGGGTAGGGTCGCCCGAGGCAAGACGGAGGTCTGTGTGACCATCAACCGGATCGACGGCAGCGATGCCAAAATCCAGGTGAACATGGGCACCGCTCAGGGCTATTTGCAGGCGCTGCGGGATGCAAACGAAACACTGCATCTGCAGGATGATCTGAAGCTGACGGATCTGATCCGGTTCCCGGAGATTTTTATTGTACAGAAGGCAGTAGAGAATGAGGAAGCGGTCTGGGAGGAAATCAGACAGGTGGCGTCCGCCGCTCTGGATCGCTTTGTTACCATGCGGGAAGCAGAGGGCGCACGACTGAAAGCGGACATCAAGAGCAAGCTGGACGCCATCAGCAGCATGGTAGCTGTAGTGGAGGAAGCCTCCCCCCGGATGACGGAGCAATACCGGAACCGGCTGTATGCCAAGCTGGAGGAACTGCTGGGCAGCAATGGCTTTGACCAGCAGCGCATTCTGACGGAGGCTGCGGTCTTTTCCGAAAAGGTTGCAGTGGACGAGGAAACTGTCCGGCTCCGCAGTCATATCCAGCAGTTCCATGCCTTGCTGGAGGATGAGGAGCCTGTTGGCAGAAAGCTGGACTTTCTGATCCAGGAAATGAACCGGGAGGTCAATACCATCGGTTCCAAGGCGCAGGAGCTGACCATCACCCAGACGGTGGTGAATCTGAAATCCGAGATCGAGAAGATCCGGGAACAGATCCAGAATATTGAATAGACAGGAGCGGATACAATGCAGCTGATCAACATCTGCTTTGGCAACATGGTTTCCAGCGCACGGCTGATCGCCATTGTCAGCCCGGAGTCTGCCCCCATCAAGCGGATCGTACAGGATGCCCGGGAGCAGGGCAGGCTGATTGATGCCACCTACGGCAGAAGGACCCGGGCGGTGATCGTCATGGACAGCGACCATGTGATCCTGTCCGCTGTGCAGCCGGAAACCGTTGCGGCACGGCTTAATGATAATGAGGAGGAACAGGCACAGGATGAAGAATAAGGGACTGCTGCTGGTAGTGTCCGCACCTTCGGGATGCGGCAAGGGCACCATTCTCGGGGAAATCCTGAAGGATGACAGCTTCTACTACTCCATTTCCGCCACCACACGGGCACCCCGTGAGGGAGAGCAGGACGGAGTGAACTACCATTTCATCACAAAAGAAGAATTTGAACAGCGTATCGCCCAGGGGGGCATGCTGGAATACGCCCAGTACTGCGGTAACTACTATGGCACGCCGAAAAAAGAGGTGGAGCAGATGCGGGATGCCGGCAGGGACGTGATCCTGGAGATCGAGGTTGAGGGCGCTATGAAGGTGCGGGCCCTTTGTCCGGATGCGGTGTTCCTGTTCATTGCACCCCCCTCGGTGGAGGAGCTGCGCCGTCGGCTCAACAAGCGGGGTACGGAGGCAGCGGAAGTGATCGAGGAAAGAGTGTCACAGGCATCCCGGGAGCTTTCCTATGCAAACCGGTACGATTATATCATTGTCAACGGGGAACTGGAAAAAGCCATCCAGGACTTCCGCACAGTGGTACGGGCAGAAAAACTGAGAACGAAAAACGGAAACAAGATAGATGAGGTGTTGAATCATGCTTAGACCGGCAATTTCACAGATTATTACCAAAAACGAAAGCGCATACTCCCTGGTGATCGGGGTTGCGAAGCGTGCAAGAGCCATTGCGGACGAACTGTACGAGCAGGGCATGACCCTGGAGGAAAAGCCCGTCAAGACCGCAGTGGAGGAGATCGCCAGCGGCAAGTACAAGATCGTAGAGCCGGAGTCCCTGGAGGAATAAGGCGTGGAACAGCCCTTGGTGCAGGCGGCTGCGGTTGCGGTCAGCGGCACCGCCTTTTCCTTTGACCGGCTGTTTGACTATCTGGTTCCTGCTTACCTGGAACAGTCCGCACAGCCGGGCTGCCGGGTGCTGGTGCCCTTCGGCAGAGGCAACCGGAAGCGGATCGGCATGATCCTGGTGCGGCATGAGATTCCGGCAGATCCCAAGCTCAAGCCCCTGCTGGCTGTGCCGGATCCGGAGCCGGTGCTGAACGGGGAAATGCTGGAGCTTTCCGACTGGCTGCACGAGCAGACCTTCTGTACCTATTATGACGCAGTCCGGTGTCTGCTGCCCTCCGGCATGAACCTGCGGGTGGAGGAGCATTTCTCCCTGTCCGATCAGGTGCCGGATGTGCCCCTGACGGAGGAGGAAGCGCATCTGCTCCGGTTTCTGCGGATGGCAAAATCCCGGCGGGAGCTGGATGCCATGCTGGATGTGTCCGTCAATCCGGATAAGCAGGAGCTGATCCACAGTCTTTTGCAAAAGGGTTGTATTCAGCAAACCGATCGGCTAGCCCAGGCGGTGGGGGATAAGTACATTCAGATGATCCGCCTGTCGGATGCATACCTTACAGGGCAGAACCGGCATCAGCCCACCCCTAAGCAGCGGCAGGTGCTGGCACTGCTGGAGGAAAACGGCCCGGTTGCCGTCCGGGAGGCATGCTATCTGTGCGGTGTGACTCCGGCAGTGGTGAAAACCCTGCTGAAGCATGGACTGGTGGAGCAGTACGATATGGAGCAGCTCCGTCCGGTGCAAAGTGGATCGGAGCAGCGGCGGGATCCGTCCCAGATCCGGCTCAGTGACCAGCAGCAGAAGGTGTATGATACGGTGGCAGCCCAGATCCACAGCAGGATTCCCAAGGTATTCCTGCTGCATGGGGTCACCGGCAGCGGCAAGACCTCTGTGTTTGAAGCCCTCATTGCCCACACCCTGTCCCTGGGGCGGCAGGCTATGCTGCTGATCCCGGAGATAGCTTTGACGCCCCAGATCGTGTCCCGGTTCCAGCAGTTGTTCGGGGATGGGGTGGCAGTGATCCACAGCAATCTGTCCCTGGGGCAGCGGATGGACGAATACAAGCGGATCCGCCGGGGGGAGGCACGGATCGTGATCGGTACCCGGAGCGCCGTATTCGCCCCTTTGTCGGATATGGGGCTGATTATCCTGGATGAGGAAGGGGAGCGCTCCTACAAATCCGACAATGCCCCCCGGTATCATGCAGCGGATGTGGCAAAGCATCGGTGCAGAACCCACGGAGCATCCGTGCTGCTGGCATCCGCCACCCCTTCCCTGGAAAGCTACTATTACGCCCAGCGGGGGCTGTATCAGCTGCTGGAAATGCCGGAGCGATACGGCAATGCAGTGCTGCCCACGGTGGACATTGTGGACATGAACCAGGAACGGGCACAGGGCAACGGCAGTGAATTCAGCAATCTGCTCACCCAGCAGTTACAGCAGAATCTGGCTGCCGGGGAGCAGAGCCTGCTGTTGCTGAACCGGCGTGGGTATCACACCATCATTGCATGCTGCGACTGCAATACTCCGGTGGAATGCCCCAATTGCAGCGTGCCTCTGACCTATCACCGGGCAAACGACAGCCTTATGTGTCACTACTGCGGCTATTGCGCCCCTCCGGTGCAGGAATGTCCCAACTGCAAAAGCACCCATCTGAAGCAGATGGGCTTTGGCACCCAGAAGCTGGAGGAAGCCCTGGGGGAGATCGTGCCCGGTGCCCGGATCCTGCGAATGGATGCGGACACCACCTTTTCCCGGATGGCATACGAGGAAAAATTCCGTGCCTTCGGCAGGGGGGAGTACGATATCATGGTGGGCACCCAGATGATCGGCAAGGGACTGGATTTCCCCAACGTGACTCTGGTCGGGGTGCTGTCCATTGACAAGGCACTGTTTGCCGGGGATTTCCGCAGCTATGAGCGTACCTTCTCCCTCATCACCCAGGTGGTGGGCAGAGGCGGGCGGGGCGGCAAGCAGGGGAGAGCCATTCTGCAAAGCTTTCTGCCGGATCATTATGTATTGAATCTGGCGGCAAAGCAGGATTACGGGGCATTCTACCGGGAGGAGATCGCCCTGCGGAAGGCGTTGATGTTTCCGCCCATCTGTGATATCTGCGTGATTGGTCTGTCCTCTGAGTTGGAAAAGCAGGTGCAGCTTGCGGCGGATACCATGCTCCGGATGATGCGGGATAAGATCGCCGCCGAACATATTTCCATGCCTCTGCGGGTGCTGGGGCCTGTCCGGTGTACCTATGGAAAGCTGAACGGCAAATACCGGTACCGGATCATTTTAAAATGCAAGAACAACGCCGCATTCCGGCAGTTCATCCGGCAGCTGCTGTGCAGCACCGGCTCTTATAAGGAATTTGCCCGTGTCCGGGTATTCGCCGATATGAACGGAGACATCGGCGTATAAGGAAGGAGAACGTAATGGCTATTCGCAACATTGTAACAAGTGAGGATCCGATTTTAAGCAAGCCCTGCCGCACGGTGGAGGAATTTGACGACAAGCTGGGACAGCTGATCGATGATATGTTCGAGACCCTGGAAAAGGCAAAGGGTCTGGGACTGGCTGCGCCCCAGGTGGGCATCCTCAAGCGTGTATTCGTAATGGACGTGGGAGACGGCAGGGTAGAGGCTGTGAACCCGGTGATCCTGAAGGAAAGCGGCAAGCAGCGGGACGTGGAGGGCTGTCTGTCCTGCCCCAACCAGTGGGGATATGTAACAAGACCCAACAAGTGCAGGCTCCGTGCCTATGACCGGCATGGGAAGGAATTTACCATGGATCTGAAGGAGCTGGGGTGCCGGTGTGCATGCCACGAAACGGATCATCTGGACGGATTGTTGTTTACCCGTCTGGTGGATGAATTTGTACAGATGGAAGACGCATAAATCAGAACGTGACAGGAGGAACCGGAATGAGGGACAAGCTGAATATTGTGTTTATGGGAACGCCGGATTTTTCCGTGCCCTGCCTGCATGCTCTGGCAAAAAGCGGACACCGGGTACAGGCGGTATTCACCCAGCCGGACAAGCCCAAGGGGCGGGGCTATAAGCTGATTCCCACCCCGGTGAAGGCAGCTGCCCAGGCATACGGCATTCCCGTGTACCAACCCCTGTCCCTGCGGAAGGGGGAGGATGCGGCACGGGCGCTGGAGACGCTGCGGGCACTGCAACCGGATCTGATCGTGGTGGTGGCTTACGGGCAGATCCTGCCGGTGGAGGTGCTGGAGCTTCCGGCGTTTGGCTGTGTGAATATCCATGCATCTCTGCTTCCGAAATATCGGGGAGCCGCCCCCATTCAGTGGTGTATCCTCAACGGAGAAACGGAAACCGGCGTTACCTCCATGCAGATGGCGCAGGGGCTGGATACGGGGGACATGCTGCTGGCAGAATCCCTGTCCATCGGGGAGGAGGAAACCAGTGGTCAGCTCCATGACCGGCTGTCGGAGCTTGGGGCAAAGGTGCTGCTGGAAACAGTAGCAGGCATCTGTCAGGGAACTCTGACGCCGGTGCCCCAGGATGACGCTTTGTCCTGCTACGCTTCCATGATCCGCAAGGATATGAGCCGGATCGATTTTACAAAGCCCGCCCGGGAGATTCACAATCTGATCCGGGGTATTACCGGTTTTGCATTTCTTGGGGGCAAGCGGCATAAACTATTACGGTCAGCCTTGTCCGAGCGGACAGCAGATCCGGCGCTGGCAGGCACCATTGTAGACGCCAAAGATCTGACCATCGCATGCGGAGACGGACATTGCATCCGGATCCTGGAGCTGCAGGCCGAGGGGGGCAAACGGCTGAAGACAGAGGATTTTTTGCGGGGGAATTCCATCAAAAATGGGATGAAATTCGAAACGGAGGTTCTTTGATATGCCCTTTATGTATTATGGATACGGCTTTGTGCTGATTGGTTTTCTCATAGCGCTGCTTGCACAGTGGAATGTGAAATCCACTTATAGTAGGTATAAGAAGATCCACAATTCCCGGGGGATCACCGGGGCTATGGCTGCCCGGCAGATCCTGGATCAGAACGGATTGTATCACGTCCGCATCGAATCGGTCAGCGGCGAACTGACGGATCATTTTGACCCTCGAACCAATGTGGTGCGCCTGTCGGATGGGGTGTATAACAGCACCTCCGTTGCAGCGGTGGGGGTTGCCGCCCATGAGGTGGGACATGCCATCCAGTATGCCCAGGAGTACGCACCCATGCGACTCCGTGCTGCCATCATTCCTGCCACCCAGATCGGCTCTACCCTGTCCTATCCTCTGGTGGTGCTGGGTGTGATTTTTCAGGCACTTCCATTGATAGATCTGGGTATTCTGCTGTTCTCTCTGGTGGTACTGTTCCAACTGGTGACTCTGCCGGTGGAATTCAACGCAAGCCGCCGTGCCCTGAACACCCTGGGATCCAGTCATATTCTGGACAGCAATGAGGTATCACAGTCCGGCAAGGTGCTGACTGCGGCGGCGCTGACTTATGTGGCAGCCCTGGCAACCGCACTGCTGAACCTGCTGCGGCTAATCGCCATCCGGGGGAATCGTGACTGATGGGCGCTGAACTTGTATTCTGCGTTCGGCTTCTGGACAAGACCTTCGGGGCACAGGGCTATTCCAACATTGCTCTGGATCGGGCACTGCGGGATTCGGATCTGAACCCCCAGCAGAAAAGCCGGGTGTCCGCCCTGTATTACGGAGTGATCGAGCGGCTGCCGGAGTTGGACTATGTGCTGTCCCGGTACAGCAAAAAGCCCCCGGAAAAGCTGGATCCCACCGTGCGGAATCTGCTGCGCTGCGGTGTTTATCAGCTGGCGCATATGCGGATCCCGGACAATGCGGCAGTGAATGAGTGTGTAAACGCATGCAAAAAACTCCGGTATACCAGCGCATCCGGCTTTGTAAATGCGGTGCTCCGGGGCTTTGTCCGGGACGGAAAGCGGATTCCGGTGCCAAAGGATCCTGCGCTCCGCTGTCAGGTGCAGTACTGTGCGCCGGATTGGCTCATAAAACAGCTTTCCTCTGAATACGGGGAATCGGTGATGGACGCTCTGCTGACGGATGCACTGGGGCGTCCCCCGGTGACCCTGCGGCGGAACCCTCTGGCAGGGGATGCGTCTGCCTTCCTCCGTGCCATGGGGGACATTTCTGTGGAGAAGCATCCTCTGCTGCCCGATTGCTACAGGGTGCAGGGGGGCGATGTGACCCGGACGGATGCCTTTGCCCAGGGTATGTTTCATGTGCAGGATCTGGCATCCCAGCTATGCTGTCTGGCGCTGGATCCCCAGCCTGGCGATACGGTGCTGGATCTTTGCGCAGCCCCTGGGGGCAAGAGCTTTACCCTGGCGGAGCTGATGGAGGATCGGGGGCAGCTGTATGCCTTTGATCTGCATACCAACCGGGTGAAGCTGATCGCCCAGGGGGCACAACGGCTGCATTTGCAGTGCGTGCATGCCCAGACCGGGGATGCATCCATACATAACCCGGAGCTGCCCCAGGCGGATCGGGTGCTGTGCGATGTGCCCTGTTCCGGGCTTGGGGTGATCCGCCGCAAGCCGGAGATCAAGTATAAGGACCCGGCGGCCTTTGCCGGACTTCCTCCGGTGCAGGCGAAGATTCTTGAAAACGCTGCCCGTTATGTAAAGCCCGGCGGGTATCTGGTGTATTCCACCTGCACCCTGTCTCGGGCGGAGAACGATGGGGTGGTGGACGGATTTTTGCAGCAGCATCCGGAATTTGAGGGAGTCTCCTTTCTGGAAACTCTGGGGGAGCCCTTTGGCAATTGGAAGGTGACGCTGCATCCGGGCTGCTTTGGCAGTGACGGGTTTTTCATGGCAAAGCTGAAGCGAGCGAGGTGATACAGTGACCAAAACGGATATTTTATCCCTGTCCTTCGGGGAATTGTCGGACTGGCTGGCAGAAGCCGGCGAACCGAAATTCCGGGCAAAGCAGATTTTTACCTGGCTTCACAGCCGAAAGGCAACGGATTTTTCAGAAATGACGGATTTGTCACTGTCGCTTCGCACAAAATTATCTGATTCTTTTTGTATAAATCGACTAATTGTCGTAAAAAGGCTTGAATCCGCTATTGATAATACGGTAAAATATCTGTATGGGCTTTCTGACGGATCCCTGATCGAATCCGTGCTGATGGCATACAAGCACGGGGACAGTCTTTGCGTATCCACCCAGGTGGGCTGCAAGATGGGGTGTAACTTTTGCGCCTCCACCATTGCAGGCTTTGTGCGGAATCTGACCCCTGGCGAAATGCTGGGACAGATCTACGAAGCGGAGCGGGACAGCGGCAGGACGGTATCCAGTCTGGTGCTGATGGGCATCGGAGAGCCTTTGGACAATTACGACAATGTGCTGAAATTTCTGCGGCTGCTTTCTGCTCCCCAGGGGCGGGGCATGAGCCTGCGGCATGTGACCCTTTCCACCTGCGGTCTGGTTCCTATGATCGACCGGCTTGCGGAGGAGGGACTTGGACTGACCCTGTCAGTGTCTCTGCATGCGGCGGATGATGTCAGCCGAAGCCGGATCATGCCGGTGAACCGGAAATATTCCATTGCGGAGCTGCTGGGTGCCTGTCGTCGGTATTTTTGCACCACCGGCAGACGGATCACCTTTGAGTATGCAGTGATTGATGGGGTCAACGGCACCAGGGAACAAGCCAGGCTGCTGGCGAAACAGCTGGAGGGGCTGCCCTGTCATATCAACCTGATCCCGGTCAATCCCGTCCGGGAGCGGAATTATCACACAAAACGGGATACGGTCTACAGCTTTCAGCAGATGCTGGAACAGGAGGGACTCAACGCCACGGTGCGGCGGACTTTGGGCAGCGACATCAACGCCGCCTGCGGACAGCTGCGCCGGGAAGCACAAAGGGAACGGGGTGAGGATATTGCGGATTCAGACAGCAACGGATGTAGGAATGGTTCGGGATGAAAACCAGGATCGGGTAGAAACCCTCCAACTGGAGGACGGGGTGCTGGCGGTTGTCTGTGACGGCATGGGCGGCGAACGCTCCGGCGGAGAGGCAAGCCGGCTTGCCATAGGCGAAGCGGTTTCCCATTTCAAGGAGGGCTATCACGCCGGCATGAACGGCTCGGAGATCAAGCAGCTGCTCTGTGCCTCCATATCCGCAGCCAATTCCGTTGTATATACAAAATCAAAGCTGGATTACAAGAACTTCGGCATGGGCACCACATGCGTCATGGCGTATGTGGATGATACCATGCTGCATGTGGCAAATGTAGGGGATTCCCGGCTTCTTTTTTTCTTTTCAGAATGGTATCCAGATTCTCATAACTTTGCCACAGTTCCTGATCGGAGAGCTGCCGTGCAGATACGTTTAAAAGGATCAGATCTAGCATCATAGCATCCTCGTCAGCATAATCCTGGATCAAGCAGGGAAGCAGCCGTGAAATGTTTTCCCCGTGATCCAGCAGATATTGCACAGCTGCTCTCCTGCGGTGTCCGCTGACTATTTCATAGCCGCCATTTTCCAGAGGACGTACTACCAGATTATCCTTTATCCCACCCTGACCCAGGATGGTATAGGCGAACTCTTCAATTCGTTGCATCTCAAAATAGTTTGCTTGGGATTCATGCAGTTGCGCAATATCAATCATGCGGATGTTGTCGGATTGTGTGTTCTGGGCAATGGATGCAAGGTTGCTTAGCATGGTTTTCACTTTGGGATCCTCCTATCTGTTCATGATTTCCGCAGACAGCCCCTCATAGGCATTGACGATCTTCCAGCTGCTCCCGTTTCTCGGCACTTTCTTTTCAAGGAAGTATGCTTCGATCGGCAACCCAGCTTTCTGGCTTTCTCTGACGGTGCGTGAGTAGGGGATTACTGTCTGCATCAGCCGGGTTTGTAGCACACTGCGAAATTCTTGCAGCAGCTCTGCATCGTTTTGCTTTTGATACATGGTTACAAAAATACCGCCGAGTCGTGCATTTTGGTTTGCAATCTCGACGGTTACTCTTTCCAAGCCCTGAATCTCAAACTCACCCAACATAGTTGGCACATAGACCATGCCGCAGTGGCAGATAATCTGTTTGACTTCATCCGTCACAGCTGGAGGTAAGTCAAACAAGATATAGTCATACGCAGCAGTATCTCTGTCTGTGATATCAATATATCGTGCCCAGGTGGTGTGATTGATGTTCTCATATTCAGTCGGCAGAATGCTGTCCACATTTTGCGCCGTCATGAAAAACGAGAAGCAATTTTCCTGGGTATCGCAGTCCACTACCAATACCTTTTTGCCGGTTTTCTGCATACTGTACGCCAGATTGATGATAGATGTGGTTTTTGCCACACCGCCTTTGTTGTTATATAAGGCAATCTTCTTTGTCATGTTCTTGTCTCCTTTATTCGTTCAGAACTTCCAGCGTGAAGGCTTTTCCTTGGCTACCGGTCTGGTAGCTCCGGATCCGGATCGGGATACCGTTTCCGACATGCTCCCGATAGATCATCGAGATAATGCCAAGAGCTTCATAGACTCTCTCGGAAGTCGTTGACAATGCCTTCAGCTGGTTGGAAGCATTCCGACAGAACAGCGTGCAGATTTTGCCGTCCTTGCCGTCTTGAAATCTGTATTTCTTGGCATGATAGCCGTAAAGCCGGAAAGTCTGATCAACGGCATCATTCAGACGTTCCGGCTTAATATTGCCGATTGCCACATTCGCCATGTAGGCGGCATCAGCAGTCGGACTGTTTTTCGGGAAAAATGCTGCGATCTTTTCGGCGAGAGCATCATCCTCGGCTGAAAAGAAAAAATCATCAGCGTTCATCAGGCTTTCCATGCAAACCTCCTATCTTCTTGTGTCAATAGAGAATATCAATTGTCAGAACTTTTTCGTGGTAATCGCACAGGATTTCTTCTGCAATCTGCATGACCTTTTCATCCAGAATGGCAGCGATTTCATCACCACGCATGCGCATTTCATGCCAGAACTCCTCTGCCGGTCCTTCATAGGTGAAACGCTCATTCGGTTCAGCGTCCGGATCGGCTTTCACATCTTCTATGGTTGTGACATAGAATTTCAGCAGCCAACCGCTTGGAGCACATACATCACAAACAAAGTCTATAATGGATCTGTCATCTTTTTCATCTCGAATCATTAAAATCCCTCCTGTTATACCTTGATTTTCTGTTCGTTCAAAAAGGACTGCATTCTTTTTGCGCTTTCCAGTTTCATATCTGTCAGGGCAAAAGCATAGGTGTCCAGCGTAAACGCAACGGAGTGGTGTCCCATGGCTGCGGACAATGTTTTCAAATCAACATCAGCTTTGATACTTATGACAGCATATGTATGTCTCAAATCGTGAAAACGAAATTCTGGCATGCCGATTTGCTTCATGATTTTTTCAAAAGGACAGCGAATCATAGAATGTGTTAAATGCTGATTTCCTCCTAATCCACGAAAAACAAAGCCATTGTTTGGTTCTTTGTCGTGAAATTGCTTCATCATCTCCATAACAGATTCCGCAGGATAAATTGTACGAGGTTTATTATTTTTGACGGAATCATAAAAATAACGCTTTTTGAATTTATCATATGAAAGCTGACGATAAATTCGAATGTTGCCTTCGTCAAAGTTGAAGCAGTCCCATGTTAGTCCAATCAATTCGCTTTTGCGCATTCCCGTAAACAAAGCTAGCTTATAAAGAATTTCAAGTGGATGCCCATCAATTGCTTCTAGAAATGCATACATTTGCTCATTGTTCATTGGAATTAGCTCGGGTTTCTTTGGCTTTGGCAACGTAGTGTGCTTTGCTGGATTTTCCTTAATGAGATTCAAATCGTATGCAGTTTGTAAACACTTATGCAAAACGCCATGGATGTTTCGGATTGTTTTCGGGTGCAGCGGCTTATTCAGTTCAACGCCTTCAGCAAGGCTCAGGATAAAAAGCTGAACATCCTCCGGAGAAATTTCCGATAGTTTCATCGATAAGAAAACCCGATTAATATGATTGGCAAAAGCACTTTGGTAAGAATAACGGGTAGCAACTTTTAAGTCAGGCGTTAAGTATTTCAACCAGTACTCTGCAAATTCAGATAAGGTCATGTTTTTGGGAACTCCACTTGCGGACAAGGGGATCTTGCTGCGCATGACCGCAAGAACATTTGATTGATTGTTTGTATTGCATGACATTGCAAGTTTCCTCCAACAATTTGGTTGGATTCATTATAACACAATGTTCCGAAAAAGGCAACAAAAAGGAATATATCCTTCTGCGAAAGCTGATGCTTTGAAAACACTTGACATGTAGGTGTTTAAATGCTATAATGCGTAGGTAATTCGCAGAGGGTTCGAATCCCTCTCTTTCCGCCAAAAAACCCACGTTTTTTACGTGGGTTTTTTATGTTTTTGATGCATAGGGGATCATGATCCGTATCTTGCAAAGTCTGCATTGCTGTTCTGTTGCATCCCGTGTAATGCATTATTCATCATTTCTTCATTATAGCGTATTTTGGGGTGCGAGCTAGCACCTGGTTGTATGATTTTTTAAATTATCTGAAAAGTCAATTTTTTGTTTCGTGTTGCGCAGATAAAAATAAGGCCCCGGCTTAGCCAGTATGCTGGTTCAGAGGTGGTTTTTGCAAACCGCAAGCGAATACTATGCCAAACTGAAAAGAAAAGATGCCTCCTCAAATTCCTTCTCCGTTTGCAAACTTGATTCCGTTCGGAAGGTATTGCGTTTCACGCCGCTGACGTTCTTCTACTGCAAGGGATTGCACATCAGTGCTGCCAAACGCTTTCTCAGTAGTTTCCAAAGTATCGGAGCCTTCGGAAAGCGCCTTCTGTTTTTGTGCAAAATCTGCAGCTTCTTTCCTTCCGCATCAGCTGCCGCTTTTTCTTTTTCGGCGAGGTCTGTACGCAGGGAATCCAGCGTAGCACCGTCATTGATGTTTTGTCAAGTGCCAGCAGGGCATCCAGTTCTGCGCCGTTTGTCCATGCAAATGATTTTTCTGGCTGCGCCGATGCACCTGTAATATTTCCTTCCACAATCAAGAAAGGGCGGCTCAGATATTCCTCTGGGCTGCCCTTTTCAAATGACTGTGAAGTATGTTACCGCTCCGCCAGTGAACGCTTTAATAAGCAAAGATCCATTGTATCCAGCTGATTGTTACCGGACAGATCGCCTGCCTTCCAGTCCGGCAGAGTTGTATCCAGAACGGCAAGGAGCCACCTTTGGAGCAGGAGTACGTCCGCGATGGTAAGCTCGCCGTCTGCATTCAGGTCGCCCCGGATGTTTGCATGTGCAGCAGTGACAAGAACCGTGTAATTCACGCAACTGCCGGACATCCCGTTTGTGCCCAGCAAAACCCGTTCGCCCTTAGCAAATGCTTTGCTGTAGATCACATAGGTTACATCATTGCTTGCCTGTGCGGTCAGCGTTGTGTTTGTCCAATCGGTCAGCCAGTCCGGCACCGTGGTGACTCTTTGATCCAGAAGCACGTAGGTGGTAATATCTGCCCCGGCAGTGAATGTTGCAAGATCACCATTGGTTTTCTTGGCATCGCAGGCTGTCAGCACGCCTTCTGCGCCCTCCAGTTCCTTTGGCAGAGAGGCGAAGGTAAAGTCTCTGTCTCCATAGATCACGGAGCCTGCGCTTGCGGAATCTACAAGTCTCCATGCGTTGTAATGCTCCATGTCCTGAATGGTCAATGCCTTGATCAGAGTGCCATCCATAGGCTCTACCTTGGGCGAAACGATCCATTTGTGATCATCCGTGCCGGCGCATTCCCATTCCAGAACATTTGCGCCCTCGTTCTTGGACATGCCATCCACCCCAAGGCAGCTGCTGTCATCCGTGACCTTTGTGGTGATGGTGTAGGTGCCGTCCGCATTGTCCACAAATTTGAACAGCTGTGCATCGGATTTTGTATTGGAATAGATGCCGATATTGGTGCCGTTGTCGGTTTTTCCATAATCCACATCCAGCAGGTACGTCTTGCCGTCTCCCACTTCAGAATAGATCCGGTAGTAGCCGTCCCCGGCATCTTCCAGCCGCCAGCTTTGTGCTTCTGCGGATTGTACCACATTGGTGCCGTTTGCAGCGATTTTTCCATCAACTGCCAGATATAGACTGCTGTTTCGGTTTTGAATCGTATAGTTCACGGCGGTGTTCATCGCCGTTCCAGCCTTGGTGGTTTTCATGCCGGTGCCCAGATAATAATCCAGCATGTGGGACTGGTAGTATCCCTTTGCAGTCATGCAGTTGCGGTAGCAGGGATCCTGTGCAAGACACTCATTGCGGTACTGGGTGGGCACGGTCGTGCTGAGGATCACAAGGCTTGCATAGTCGCTGCCTGTACAGATCACTTCCTCCCGCCAGTCTCCCAGGATATCACCGTAAAACATGGGTGCGCCCCGGTCACTGCTGGAGCATGGCGTGATCTTCCAGGTGGTTGCCACACGGGAAACATTCCCCGTTGCCGAATCCCACTTTTCAATTTTGCTGTCATTGTAGCTTTCGCTCATCAGATCTCCGTCCCACCAGAGTCGAAGGGAGGGATACAGATACTTCTCGCTGATTTTTTCTCCGTCCATGGACCAGGTGCCCTGGAAGGACCAACACTCAAAGCCCTCATGATCTGGATCAACATCCCCCACACAGCCTCGTCCTACATCATAGGTGCTGCCGTCCGTTGTGGAGTTTTTCCAGATGATCTTCCCGGTGTTGGCATTCATATAGTATTCCAGCAGTCCGCTTGGATTCTCCTGCTGGATCCCATAGCACATCATTTCCTTGCCTTCTTGTTCCGGCGCAAATGCGCCGACAAACCATCGATCCCCATGCACAATCTCGTTGTTTCGCCAGCGGAGCGTGCCGTCCCCGTTCAGGCAATAGCCCATATGCAGAACCTCGTCCTTGCCATCGTAATTGACATCGGCGATCCGGATCTGGTGCGCCTCTGCACCACCGCCGTTTTTGGCATCATACTTCCATAGCTGCTTGAAGTTTTTTCCCCCTGCATAGCCATAGGCGACCATCAGGGAATTGAAGGATTTATCCGCATTCCGGTTTTTCAGCCAGCAGACCAGGGCGGGATTGACCCCGTCCAGATACCCGATTTCCATCATACAAGCCATAGGGCCTACCTGCAGATAGTCCGTAGGCAGATTTACGGATGCCTTCAGCTTACCAGTTCGTCCGTCCAGAACTGCGATCGCCTGACCATTTGCACCGGAAGAGCTGGAATATACCGTGCCGTCTCCGAATGTGACCCCATTGGCGATCCGCAGCAGCACGTCCGCATAGCCATCGCTGTCGATGTCATATACGGTGGCACCGTCCCACATGCCTACATCAATCGTGGAAGCGCCGGGAGAAATGTTATTCTTATTCTCACTGTTCACGCCCAGATCCACCGTCCAGAGATAGGTGCCGTTGCTGGTGTATGCTTCCAGCTTCTGGTGATCATCTGCACAGCGATCCACCAGATAATCATAAGCACCGTCCCCGTTAAAGTCGCTCACCCATACAAAGTGGATGGTGCCCCCTTCCTTGATGGGGATGACCTGGGCGGCGCCTGCGTTGCCCTTTGTGAAGATGGAGCCGCCTGCCTTGAGGGTGAAGCTGCCGTCCGTAGCAGTTTCTGCTCCGCCAGTCACCATTTTGACAAAATAGGTGTTGTCCTTGGTCTGGTCAGCGGTGGTATCCGTGTAGTTTGTGCCTCCTGTGATGGGGGAGGCGTTCAGCTTGGTTGTGGTGCCATCCGTTGTCCGGTAGAGATTGAAGGCGCAGCCGGCAGGATCCTCCTCCAGCGAGCGCCAGCTTACAAATACCGCATTGCCTGCGTTGACCGCATACACGCCCCGGTCCAGATACTCCATCTTTCGCCCGGAGGAATCCGTCCGGACAGAAGCTGCATGGACAGTGACCGGTTGACTGTCTGGTTGCGACATGGCAGCAAATGGTGCAGCACATAGAACACCCAGTGCTGCAGCGATGGTTCGTTTGAAAATTCCTTTCATTCAAAAATCCCCCTGTTGTCTTATTTTTCTTATTCACAACTACGCTATAATGCTATTGTATCACAGCCTGAAATGCCTGTCAATGCACAATCCTGCTTAAAACCTGAACTTTTCGGTTATGCGGCAAAATGGCATAAAAATAGAGGATGCGGCGTATCCACATCCTCGTGCAGCATGGTTTCCTCATGGGGATTTTCAACTCAGCGCCGTCCCAGATACCGGAATACCTGTTTTCGATATTCCAGATAAGGCGTGCCGAAGGTTTCCGTGAGATAACGCTCCTCTTGCAAAATTTGCAGGTGGAGCATCACTGCCGCAAAGACCGTAAAGCCAGCGGTCAGTCCATTGCCGAACATCAGCAGCACCCCCAGATATTGCAGATCAAACCCCAGGAATGCCGGATTGCGGCTGAAACGGTAGATGCCGGTTGTGACAAGCTCTGTCCTGTCTTTGTCCGGGATTCCTACGCGCCAGCTGTTCCGCATACACAGAACGGAGATCAGAAAGATCAGATCCCCCAGCATCCCCAGACAAAAGCCGGTGAAACGGGCGTTGTTCGGCAGGTGACTCCAGCCGAATGCAATGGACAGCAGTTGAGCGGGGATGATTCCCACTGTGGCAATGCTCATACAGATTTCCACTCTATGGATCGAGGGCTCCTTTTGGCGGTCAATCTGCTGGGTACAAATGCCCTGACGCTTCTGCGCCCACATTTTCAGCAAGTAAATGATGTAAAAAAACACCAGCACCACAAGCGCCAGCAGGCGATATGGCAGGTGTTCTTCCAATGGGATTTGCATGGTGTTCCGTCACTCCTCTTAAATTGCGTAGTGCATGTTGTATCTCGACTATTATATCAAATCAGTGGTATGCTTGTCAAGATGTTCCTTTGCGGCGCCGTGTTGCCTTAAAAACGGCAGGCGCATGCATTGACAAGCGCTATATCCTATACTATAATAAAAAGAGTTGGACAGCTTCAGTGGGGAGACAGCTTCCGCTGAATGTATCCACACTTTCAGGCGTTCCAATTTGGAATGCTGTGCAGTAACAGAGGTTTGATATATGACACTGAAAGAATTAGCAATTGGAAAAACCGCCGTGATCCGGCTTTTCCCCGATATTTTTCGATCAGCAGTCCGAAC
>JABLTM010025304.1_pt1 | contig 29675 bp, 29 predicted proteins | sample 7160121 | NCBI WGS metagenome assembly JABLTM01 (sample SAMN14651224, study PRJNA627086) | human gut metagenome | isolation source: feces | host: Homo sapiens
TTGCGTTGAAATCTCTATCATGCTTTGTATGACACATTGGACATTCGTACTTTCTTATACTTAAATTCTTTAACTCTTTATTTTGAAACCCACATACACTACATTCTTGACTGCTTGGATAATATCTATCTATTTGTATTAATTTTTTGTTATTCCATAAAGCTTTATATTTAAGTACTCTAATTATTTCTCCAAGTGGGTTTGAACTTAAGCTTTTTGCTATATTATGATCCTTGTACATACTTTTAACATCTAGATCTTCACACACAATTATGTCATTTTCTTTTATTAATTTATTTGTTATATCGTGAATTAAATGTTTTCTAGCATTCCTTATCTTTTGCCATAGCCTTTGTATTTTAAGTTTTATTTTATATCTATTTTTACTTTCTTTCTTACATCTAGCTAAAGCTCTTTGAAGTCCTTTTAGTCTTTTACTTCTATCTTTTATTATATTTTTAATTTTTTCATTATGTGATGTTACTATTAAATCCTTTATACCCAAATCTATTCCAATTATGCTTTGAGGAGTAAACATAGGTTTATATACATCTTCTTCTACTAAAACGCTAACATAATATCTTTCGGCTTCTCTTCTTATAACTACACTTCTAATTCTTCCATTTATACTTTTTTTATTTCTATATCATTTTATTTTTACCCATTTTAATTTAGGAAGCTTAACCAATCTTTTTTCTAAATCAAGTTCTATCGAATTATATATTTTTTCTTTATAGGTACTTACCGCATTATTGGTTTTATAACTGTCTTTTACCCCTTTTGCTTTAAATTTAGGAAAACCACCTTGCTTAAAGAAATGAGCATAAGCACATTCTAAATTCTTTGAAGCATTTCTAAGAGAACAGCTATTCACAGCTATCAACCTCTTTTAAAAATGGATATTTCACAAGTAAACTTGGTATCATGATATTCTGGTCATATGCAGATTTACCCTTTTTAGTATTATTGTAAGTATCAATTCTATCCCTTAAAAAGATATTATATATAAGTCTAGCAGAACCGATAGTTTTATTTATTAAAGCTTTTTGCTCTACATTTGGATAAAGTCTAAAAATATATCCTTTAAGCACTTTCATATGACCACCTCAATTCATTAGAATATAGTGCATCATATAAAACAAACGTTTGCAATAAATATTTAAAACTTTTTATAAATTTCCTATTATACAAGAAAAACCTCTTGATTAAGAGGCCTTATATTAAATATTATATTGAACCGGTTTAATTTCTTCAACAGGAGTTTCTATAACTTGTACATGCCAACTATTATCATCAGCATTAAACACAGGAATGGCATTTACACCATTTGCATTATAGCTAATAACTTGATCAATTGCTTGCTCTTGATCTAATTTAGCCACTGTTTGTTCTACTGGTATTGCTTCCTCATATGTGGTTATATCTGATGCATTTTCTGTAACTTGATTTTCATCAGTCGTATCATCAATAATAGGCTCTGACTCATCATATGTTGGAACTTCCTCAGTAACTACACTTTCTTCATTAGTAGATGGTTCAACCGCATCTTGAGCAGCTGGAGCATCATAATTCTCTTCTGATTCTATTATTTCAGAATAACTATCTGTTGTATCCGGTACTGTAGAGTTTTCTTCTGTAGTTATAGTCTCATCTGTAGTTGGAACCTCTTCAGTTGGAGCTGGTTCTTCCACTGTAATATCACTGACACTACCATCTATAACATTAGTATCACCAATTTTATAATCATCATCTATTTGCCATCCATCAGGACTTTCAGCATAAGAACCACTATTAATAGTATCATTCATAGAATTAGCGATATCTTCTTCTGACTCAATAATTTGATTATCATCAGCAACAGTATTATCATCATTAGTGATTGTATCAGAAGGAGTGCCTTCATCAGATTCAATTATTTGATCAGCTATTGGTGATTCTGATATTGTATTATCAGTTATATCATCTACTGTTTCAGCATTGTCTGTAGTATCATCTACAGTACTATCGTTAGCATTAACCGCTTCTTCTTGATATACATAATTATCATCTGTAGTAGAATATGTTGGAATGTCCACCTCTGCTGCTCCTGTATTTTCTATTGTTTCTATATCAATGTTACTATTATCAGCAACAGGTGTAGGAGTTGGAGTTACCTCTATAACTTTTACTGGTAAAGTTTTATTTTGTTTATATAATTCAGTATCTCTTATATTTCTTTCGTCATCTATTACATACAAGTTTAAACTACTTAATTTAGAAGCTATTTCTTCTTCATACATTTCATAACTTGGAGTAATTGATTCTTTTACATCAATAGAATCTAAAGCTTTAGATATATTTTCTTTTACCACTTTTCTATAAGCCTTACTTAACTCATGCATTTTAGAATCATCTGGTAAATTTTCATAATTACTGTTTTTGGCTCTATCATAAACACTTCTAACCATTGGCATAACTGCTATATATTTAGCATCACTTCTTAACAACGTTGTAGGATCATAATTTTCACTATCCATATGAAAGTCTTCTTTTATTTGGTTTAGAATATTTTCAGCCTTAGTAATTTTATCATTATCATCAGCAGTTGTATTTAAGTCAATAATCATATCTTCATACTTCAAGTAAAAATCCTGTTGTTCAGCTATATCTAAGCTTTTAGCAAGACCAGAACGATGTTTTTGAACTGTTGCTAATTGTTTTAACTGATCATTTGTTTTTACATAATCATTATATAAATCATCACCATACCAATATGAAGAAACATTATCAGCTAGTAATCCAAATCTTTCACCTAAAGTAGCCATCTTAAAAGCAGTATAATTGCTAGTATCTAGACCTAATCTACTATTTTTTGATGAATCTATATAGTTTCTAGCTACGCTATTAAAAGAAGCAAGATTATCTTTAAAAGCATTCATATAATCTTTAGTTATTTGACAGCTTTGATTTAAATATGTTTCAAAAGTTGATAAATCATTAATAGTAGCAGCATTAACAGTATCTTGCTTTCCAAGGTAAGGGTTTATATCTGCCATTTGACTATTTTTTTTAGCTTCATTTTCAGCATCAATCATCTGTTGATCTATAGTTTCCATAGTCTCTGTTTGATTCTCGGTTGATAAATCATCTGTAGTACCTTTTTTACTACATCCCCTTATTCCTGCAAATCCTAAAAAACCAGCAGATGCAATAATAGCTAATCTAACAGCTAATTTTTTGACTCCTTTTATCTTTAAGTTTTTCAACTTATCTATAATACTTAATTTTTTTACAGGCTCAGGATCTAAAACTCCCTCATAGTCGATTGAATCATCATCTTCATAGTCCTTTATATATTCATTAAAGTTATCAATATCACTAGTATCATAATTATATTTATTTTTTAACATATCTCTAAAATCTTTGTTAGATACTTGAAGATGAAGATTTTCATCATTTTTCAAGTCCTCTGTAGTAGTAATACCATTCGCATAGGCAAAATTTCTTAATTCCTCTAAAGCTTCATCATAATTTTTAATAAATTGTATGGCAACTTTACCATTTTCTTCTTTAAGAGTGCAATATAAACATATTGCATTTCCTTCTTCATCTTTTTCATGAAATTGATAGTATTCTAAATATTTATCCATATTTTTTCCTCCTAACTTAATATCTTCTTATTCCCGGTCATTTTATATCCTGCATTTAAAAGATTTTCATCATTTTCATTACTCCATTTAGTATCAGTAGTACTAGGAGTATAAGTTCTTGTTCTTATCTGATAGTAACTAATTGTTGCTACAATATTTCTTCCTGTATCAGTCTGTCCTATTACCTCTCTTTTAGTAGATATTTTTCTTTCAGTTAAACAACTAGTATCATTTAAATCACATGTAATAGCTTGATACCTATTAACATTTCTAATCTCACCTTGCCAATCTTCCCAAGTAGAGAGAACAGCATCAGTTGTCTTTTGATATTCATAAGTATAACTCACAACAGAAGGAGTAGAGTCTACTGAAGAATCATAGTCACCAGTATCAGGTGTTTCCACGTTATCAGTCTTAGTAACATCAGATTTATTATCATCAGTTTTAGTAAGATCTTTTTCACATATTTCACTAGTACAATATGAATAATTTCCTAGTTTTGTTAGAACATAATCTTCTTCATCATTACATTTCAATTTTACTTTTAAGACATATTCACCGTCACTTGAAGTTATTTCTGAATAGCTCTTCTCTACATTACAAGCTTTACCATTTTTATCAGTAAAGGCAGTAATCATCTTCTTATTAATCATTTGACGTAATGTCATTACTTCTTTATTATTTTCAGTTGGTAAATTATCTTTTTTACTATAGTAGTTAACACTTGCTATTTTCATAGCATCCAAATTCTTTTGAAAAACTTTTGATGAGGAAATTTCCTTATTGCTTGTCTTAGGAGAGATAAACTTAGGAATTAACCAAACAAGAAATAAAGCAAAGATAACAATTATAATAAATTTCAATAAAAAGTCTCTAAATGGAAATGGTCTTTTTTCATATTCTTCTGTATACATGCGTATTCCCCCTTCTTTTTTTTCATCGGCTCATATTATATACCATTTTTCCTATTTTGTCAAATTATCATTGAGTGTTATTATTGTACACCCAGGATTCATAAAATCAAGCTTATATTCTTTAATTCTTTTATCATGCCAAAGATAATTTGATATTTCTTTTCTTAGTACACCAGTACCAATACCATGAATAATAACTCCTTTTATTTCCTTTAATCTTATTAAGTCAGTTATAAACTCATCTACTGTTATTCTAGCAGTAATTCTATCCATTCCATGTAAATCAACACTTCTAATACTTGAAAGATACATTGCACTACTTCCTTTCACTTATATTATAACTAAATACTAAGAAAAATAACAGTATTTTAAGAAAATATGCTATAATATTTATAGGGTGAAGATAATGAAGAAAAAAAAAACTAAAAAAAGTCTTAATAAAAAGGATAAAATAATTGTAGTATTATTAGCTATTATCCTAGGATTTTGTTCTTATCTATTAGGTACTAATATAACTAAAAAGTATTTAGATAAGCAAAAAAAAGAAAATGAGAAAATCGATTTCTCAGAAATGAGCAAATTAGAAACAATAAAGACTATCAGTTTAACTAAACTCTTAGAAAACTATAATAATATTATAAAAGAGAAAGACTTAGAAAGTTATCAAGTTAATTCTAAGAATCTTGAAAAGAAAGATAATTTATATGAATATACAACTAATGGTATAACTTTTGTTTTTCAAACAGATAATAAAAATGTTTCTGTCATGTCTATTTACTATAAAGAAGAAAGTGATACAACAAAAGAGATTATTAAAGCCTTTCTAAAAGCTAATAATAATTCTTTAGAAGATGAAGATATTAAAATGATTTATGATAGTGTTATTAGAACAAGAGATAATGAAGAAAAAGATAATTCTAAAACATCAGAATATTTTCAGTACAAAGGAATTGAAGCTAATTTAAAAGAAACAATAAATGGTGATAAAAGTATTTACCAGTTTAGAATAGGAAGAATTACAGAATAGTTAATTATAATTATTCTTTTTTTTATGCTTTCATACATTATATAGAAAGGAAGTATACTTATGTCTAAGAAATGTTTTAAGAATTGTTATATTCTAGGACCTACTGGACCTAGAGGTTTATCAGAAACTATTAATGTTCGTTCAACATTTACCACTAACGAAGATAATGCTAAAGTAATTGATATAACTGGAGGACCTAATCACCTTTTAGACTTTTATATTCCAAAGGGTAAAGACGGAACTGGTATTACTTTTAAAGGTACTTATGCTACACTTGATGAGTTATTGAGAAATCATCCTACGGGTAATGTTGGCGATAGTTATTTAGTAAATGGAAATTTATTCATTTGGAGTGATAATGATAAGAAATGGATTGATGCTGGAAAAATAGAAGGACCAAGAGGACCCCAAGGTGAGCAAGGAGCAACTGGCCCAACTGGTCCAAATGGTAGAGAACAACTTGGTATAGTTTATTTAGCCACTTTTGAAAATGGCACAAGTGAAGGAATTTCTGTTTTAGAAAATGAAAGAGTTCCCATATCAAGAAAAGAATTAGATAATCAAAATATTTTAACATTAGATGAAAGAGAAAACTTAATTTATTTTACAAGAATAGGTGCTTATAAAGTATCAATTGTTCTTTATGGTTATTGCAAATTAAGTGGTCAATCTTTTGATGAGAACAAAGATTTCATCTCTATTGGATTAAGACCTTTAAACACTGATAATATTTATGTAGGGGCTAGTCAGTGGATTTATAATGAGAAAACTCTTCCAGTAATAGCTCAAGGAATTATTACAGTAAATGATAATAAAACACCTTATGAACTGGTTAATCTTTCTAAAAAGACTATCTACTTAAAAACACCAGATATAGCAAACATAAATACTAATTCTTATTTTGCTAATGCCCCTGTTACTATTATTATTGATGAAATTAACTCTAAGAAAAGCTAAAAGAGCATTACTGCTCTTTTAATTTAATCTTCTTTAATTACTTTCTAAATCCTATTCGATTAAATGGAAAAATAGTTAGCGATGTCTTTCCTTCTATTTGACTTTTCTTAACAAAGCCAAACATTCTTCCATCATATGATCCTCTTCTATTATCTCCTAATACTAAATAAGAGTCTTTGGGAATCTTACCACTTTCATAGTCAGCTGTATCAACTTCTTTTATATTTTCTTTTACTTTTTTTCCATTAACATATAAAGTATTATCCCGATATTCTATTGTCTCCCCAGGTAAACCTATTACTCTTTTAATAACTTTTTCATCTTCAAGGTCTACTACTACAATATCGAATCTTTTAGGATTCTTAGTATAATAAGCTGTTCTATTTAGAATCATAATATCTTTAGGATGAAGAGTTGGAACCATACTAGTTCCATTAACTCTTATTGGAGAGACAATAAAACTTTTTACTAAAATAACTACAATTAATATTACAATATAAGGTATTAATTCTTTCATTTTTTCCATACTTTCACCTAAGCAAAAAAAGTAGACTAAATCTACTCTTCTGTTACTTTCTTTTGTTTTTGTCCACGTTCTTTGATTTTGTATTGACCAACCATTCCCTTTAAGAATGTTAGTTTAGCTCTACGAACGCGACCACGACGTACTACTGTAATCTTATCAATCTTTGGAGAATGAATTGGGAAAATTCTTTCTACTCCTACTCCAGATGACATCTTACGAACAGTAAATGTTTCAGAAACACTACCACCACGTCTTGCAACAACAACACCTTCAAATGCCTGAATACGTTCTCTTTTACCTTCTTTGATTTTTACATCAACACGAACAGTATCTCCAACTCTAAATTCAGGAATCTCAGGATTAATTTGTTTTTCATTGATCTTGTCAATAATATTCATCGTCTATTCCTCCTAACTATAACCAGTGTTCATATATATAAGTAAAGCGGAACACTTTCTTTTGACGGTATTTATTATAGCAAATGTTTTTAGAATATGCAAGAGGTTAATTTCTAGTAGGTTCATAAACAGATCCTACAAACCAAACTTCTCCACTATTTTTATCTCTTATTAAGAATAAATATGGTTTATCAAAAGTGATATTAACTTCTTCTACTGGAACATCAAATAAATGCTCATAACCACAACTAGCTGCTCCCATTCCTCCAGTAGATGTTACTGCTGCTGCTTTTATTCCTTCATTAGAAAACTCTATATTAGCTTTATGTTCTGCTGAATCTATATAGTTTTTACTAGTAACCATATTAGATAAATCTGCCTTTTTCCCATTAAATACTGAAGTGATACCAAGACTTTTTAAATCATCTTTTAATTTTAGTTGATAATCAAATTTAAATAACGGTATATTACCAGTAATTTTAATTACCTTCCCATCTGTAAAGTTTTCACTTTTTATCTCTTTTAAATTCTTAATAATACTATTTATATCAGAACTATCTAACTCTTTTATATAACTATCTAACTCTTCTTGTAAAGGCATAATAGCAACATACTGTAAAGTAGTACCATTATAGGTTTTCAAATCTTTTGCAAAAGCTTTTACTTTATCATCAGTATGTAACATAAAATCAGTTGAAGTATCTACTCTATGATAGTTTTCCTTTAACTCATTAATAAACTTATCTACATATTTATTAACATCTAAATCATCACTATTAGTATCTCCACTAGTTCTAATACCACAGCCATCATTATCAATAAACTCTTGATATTCACTTGTTATAAGCTTACGAATATTATCTTCTCCTAAGTCTTTAATAATATCATAATTATTAATAGATGCCCCTATCTTAACTGATTTAGCTATCATACTATTATTATTAAACTGAAGACTTGGGTAATTATCTTCTTCAATTAAATCTATATAATCATTATATTTTTCATGATTATAAGCAACATGATACATTTCTTTATAAGTTTCACAAGTAGCTTGTAACCATTTATTCCATTCCATATCAATAGCAAGAGCATTTACTAAATAGAAGTTATGATAAGCAACTTTCTTATCAAACATATTATTAATTAAACCAAAAGTCTTATCACTTACCCATTTATTTAGGTTATCTGGTGTTTCAAAAGAATCATAGATAACAGATGCATCATAATCTTTACTTAGTTTATCTGTATAGCTTTTCTTCACTTGTTCTTTAAACTTATCTTTAATAAACATAGCATTAGCAAAAGACATATTTTCACTATTTATATATTTCTTAGATTTATAGTCTCCAATAACAGCATCTATTTCTTTTTTACTACTACCACTTGCCCCACTACTTAACATAGCTAAAGCATATTTTATAGATAATGGACTATATAACATATTATTTTTATTATTTTCTAGTTTTAGAAATGACAAGTCAAACTCTTCTAGACCATTAGATGACATCTTATAAGCTGAATAGTATTCCTTATTATCATTTTTTATAGTGGTGTTTTTCTTTTTATTCTTATTAAGATAAATATAACCAAAAGCTCCTACTATAATAATTAGTATTAATATTATGGCCAAAACAATTTTTTTCTTTTTCATATAAATCTCCCATCCTTATCTAAATGATACACTAAAAATATTTAAATAGCAATAAATTATCTTATATTATGTTTTGCTGCTTAATTTTGGTTGATAATATTTCCTATTTATATTATTATAATAATCACTACGAATGGGAGAGATTTTTATGAATTCATTATTATACTTTGAACAATTAGAAAAAATTATTTACAAATGTACTCTAGAAGAAAACGAAGAAATGATAAATTTTCTAAAAGAAGAAGAAAAAATAGCTATAGACAAGCTAACATTTAAAGAAAAAAATAATCTATTAGATAGACTATTTGCTATACATCCTTCATTACTGTCAAAAAAGTTTCCAACTGATACATTGATTATCTATCAAACAAAGAGAAATTTACCACTTATAAGGTTAGCTAATATTTTGATTAAGGATATTCTGACAAGTAATGAAGCAACTATTAAAACTAGTAATGATACCAATAACTTTTTAATAGGCGAAGGTATATATGAAGCCCAACTGTTTGATGATTGTTTTGCTTTTAGATATGACTATATAGAAAGAATTGTTGGTAGGATTCTTGAGAGTAAGCAGATTGATGAAAAAAGAAAGAATAAAATAGTTAAAGATTTCTTTTTTACTTATAATGAGCTTGAAGAAGATAAAAGACATCTCCATAATACAGAAAGTGCTGATATTTTAGCCAAACATTTTGATATGTTAGATTCTTTTTTAAATGATGCAGAAAAAAAAGAAGTATATATTAATATTTGTTTGGAAAATATGCTACTAAATATTGAAAATGATAAGATAATAGGAAATAAGAAATTATATAGTCCATTAATAAATATTCAAGTTGAAAGTCTACTAGCTCCTTTATCGGCTGAAGATTTAATAGAAACTCAAGAAAGATTTAGCTATGATTTATTTAACTATAATATTGATTGTACAAAAAACATCTATTATCAAGAAACAGAAAAAGTTTTTAAAAAATTGTTAATTAATAATGTCAATAAATGATTGAGCAAAAGATAAAGTATCTTTAATCTTATCTATTCTATCCTTAGTTGTTAATTTATAAGCTGTTTTCATCTCATCTTCCATTTGGTTTAAAAATGATGGATTTCTATTCAAGTATTTGTACCAGTAAGAATTTTCTTGTAAATATTTATAAAGATAGGGATTACTCTTTATTCTTAATTTAGTTTCTATCTGCATTAGTCCTCATAGTATTTGTTAATAGGTCGTTCTTGATAAGTATTTACAACTGGTTCATCCTTATTAGTTAAATCACTTAATAAACTAACCGCTTTTTCTAACCCATTAACTCCTCTTTGTAAAGTTTCTAAATCCATATTTTTAAAAATATTAACTATATCTTGAAAGTTTCCTGCCTTGTTAGTAGTTTCTAATTGATTAGTTGAATTAAACTGATTCCAAACAGTAGAATCTTCTCCATATATATCATATAATTCATATAAACTTTGCCAAGTACTTTTTCCTTTTAAAACACTATTAGCTAGTTCTGGTCTATCTTTAATAAAACTTTTAAAACTTTCTTTTGACATATTCTTCACCTAATAAATAGTATGTTAGAAAACTAGGTTATATAACAGAAAAAGCGTCCTTGGACACTTTTTTTAATTGTTATCATTTAAAAAATCATCTATAGTCATAAGTCTAGCATCTAACTTTTCTAAATCAGGTTTTTCTACTTCTAATACTTCTATTTCTTCTTCTTGATTATTTATATCATTTAACTCTACAACTTTGAAAGCAGTATCTACGCCACCTTTTCTTAAAGTAGAACCAGTAGAATATCTATCAGCGATAGTAAGGTCACTTCCCTTATAGTAAGTAATCTCTCCATTCTTTAGACCTATTTCTTCTTTCGGACTTAAGAAGAATGCTGCCACTACATGATAAGGGTTTGTCTTAACATCTCTTATCGTAAGTAGTCCTCTTCTTGCTCTAGTTGTTTTATCAAAGTCTTTTAGATGCATTCTCTTACCTGTTCCCTTATCAGTTACAATAGCTAAGTATTTATTGTCTGACTCATTAAAGTTTAAGATAGAGGTAACACTATCATCTTTTAAAGTTATAGCTTTTACTCCTCCCGCTTTAATTCCTACTACTGGTATTTCATCTTTACTAAACCATAAACCATAGCCTTTACTAGTCTCAATAAAGATTTCATCCTTTGTATCATAGAAAGCTGCTATTAGCTTATCATTATCTTTAAGTTTCATACAGCTAGTAGCTTTAGAGTATCTTGTAAGTTTAAAGTCAGCTAGACTAGTACTTTTTATCATACCTTGACTAGTAGCTAAAATAATATTTTTCTTATCATTAAAATCACTTACTGGTAGAGCAGTTACTATTTCTTCTTCTTCTTGAAGTGGTACTAAGTTACTAACGTGTTTTCCAAGTTCACGCCATTTTAAGTCATTAATCGTATGAACAGGGATGTATAAATAGTTACCAAATGAAGTGAATACTAATAAAGTATCAGTAGTCTTCATCTTAAACTCACCTAGTAAGTAGTCATTTTCCTTAAGTAGTGGTTCTTTAATATCACTAGCACTATAACTACGAATAGATGTTCTTTTAATATATCCTTCTCTACTAATAGTAACAATAGTATCCTCTTTAGGAATAAGAGCAGTTGTATCTAGTTTAATTTCGGTAACTTCATCTCTAACCTCAGTGATACGTTCCTTATTATACTCACTCTTTACTTTCTTTAATTCTTCTTTCATTACCTTCTTAAGTATTTTTTCATTTTCTAAGATAGCAGTAAGAGATGCAATTATCTTTTCTAAAACAGCACATCTTTCTTCTAGTTCTACTACATCAGTATTAGTTAAACGATATAATTGCAATGTTACAATAGCTTCTGCTTGGTCATAACTAAAAGCATATTCTTTTACAAGGTTTTCTTTAGCATCACTTTTATTTTTACTTGCTCTAATAGTTTTAATAACTTCATCTAAAATAGATAAACATTTCTTTAAACCATCTAAGATATGAAGCTCTTTCTTAGCATGAGCTAAATCAAACTCACTTCTTCTTCTAACGACTTCTTGTTGATGATCAATAAAGGCTTTTAGAGCATTCTTAAGTCCTAATAGTTTAGGTCTTTTCTTAACAATTGCTACCATATTGAAGTTATAACTTATCTGCATATCAGTATTTTTTAATAAGAAGTTTACTAAAAATTCTTTATTAACACCTTTCTTTAAGTCAATAACAATTCTAATATCTTGAGCAGACTCATCTCTTACTTCTACTATTCCATCTATCTTTTTATCTAGTCTTATATCATCTATCTTTTTAACTAGTAAAGCTTTATTAACTTCATAAGGAATTTCTGTAATTACTAAAGATGTTTTACCATTCTTCTCTTCAAATTCATATTTACTTTTAATTATTATTTTACCTTTACCTGTTTGATAAGCATCAAGTAATCCTTTTTTTCCTTCAATGATAGCACCAGTTGGAAAGTCAGGTCCTTTAACAAAGTTCATTAACTCATCAAGGGTTGCTTCACTATTATCTATTAAGTAAATAGCAGCATCTATTACTTCTCCTAAGTTATGAGGTGGTATATTAGTAGCATATCCAGCGGAAATACCTTGCGTTCCATAAACAAGAAGAGCAGGAAATCTAGCTGGTAAAACAGTAGGTTCTTTTAAACTATCATCAAAGTTAGGAGCAAACTCTACAGTATCTCTATTAATATCTCTTAACATTTCATTACTAATTTTAGAAAGTCTTGCTTCTGTATAACGATAAGCTGCTGGACTATCACCATCGATAGAACCATTATTACCATGCATATCAATATAAGGATATCTACTCTTCCATTCTTGACTCATTCTAACCATAGCTTCATAAATAGAACTATCACCATGTGGATGGTAATTACCAATAACATCTCCTACTGTTTTAGCACTTTTCCTATAAGGCCTATCATAGGTATTTTTTTCTTTATACATAGAATATAGAATACGTCTTTGAACTGGTTTTAATCCATCTCTAGCATCAGGAATAGCACGCTCTTGAATAATATATTTTGAATAGCTTCCAAACCTTTCCCCCATAATATCTTCAAGGGTATATTCCCTTATCTTTTCAATAATTTCTTTTGTTTTTTCCATTTATATCACCTACATCTTCTTATCTTGTTTTTTATCTAAAATACCTGCTGTATCATAACCCCATACTTCTTTTAATGATGCCAACTTACTATCTATTTTAGGTAAAGATAAATCATTAGTTACTACTTCTAATCTTTCTAAACCTTTAGTTGATACTAAATTAGGACATCTTACATCTCCTACTACGTATTTAGGAAGAGAAATATTAAGTTTTTCATTAGTTTCACTGATATCACCATAGTAACAAATAGTATTATCTTTAATACCCTCTTCCGTAATTGCTACTTCATCTTCTTGACAATCAAAGTAGTAAGCTAAATCTTTTTGCATATTTCTCTTAGCTTTTAGCTTTTCTATTCTCTCATCTTTAGAATACCCAAAGAAACCAATCTTTTCTTTTATCTCATAAAGAAACTCTATATCACTTTTACTATAGTTTTCTTTTTCCGTCAAGTAAGTTAGTCGTCTAGTATTAGTTAAAATCTTATTTACCTTTTCATTATAATTATAACTAAGTAGTTTACGTTCTAATATATCTTCCATAAATGGTTCAATATTTTGACTATGTCCTATTCCTCTTACTTCTTTAATATTTTTATTACTACTAACAATAGCTAATCTTGGAATAGTTGGTTTTTTCTCTTCATCATAAGAATAATAAATATCAATAACACCATTTTCTAATATTTCTTTAGCATCCTTTCTATTTTCAATACACCATAAAGTACCTTTTCCAATGATATCACTTCTTAATCTTATTCTATCACTTACACCTTCATAGTGAATCCACTCACCATTAGTAGTCTTACTTCTTTTTAGTATTTCTTCTCTTTTCATTGAAAAGTAGTAAGCATAAAGTCTAGCAAAGCTTTCACTTGTAATAGCCTCATCTATTAGTTCTTGATCATTTGTCTTAATAAGTGTTTTTACTTTATCAATTACATCTAGTGTTATTACAGGATCAAACATGGGAAAAGGACTAGTTGTATGCTTTGTTCTTCTTGAAAAAGCTTTTCTATCATCGTTATAGTTACCCATCGAAGTAATTCCTCTAAATACCCATAACTTTACCCACATTTCTTCATCTTCTAAACTACCAAGGAAATCTATCCAAGTATCAAGTGAATCTTTACTAGCTGTTATCGTGTTATATATTACTTTATCACGAGAAGTAGTGGAAGAAGTCTTTTTAGCAATATAATCTTCTTTAATGACATACTTACTATGACATAAGTTTTTAAACAAGTTCCAGTCATGCTCTTTTAAATGAGCTTTATTAACTATTCTATCAAGACGAGCTAAGTATTTATTTATTTTAGTAGTTGGACTATCACTTTTATCTGCTGTATGCATAACTATATCTGATATATGTAAATCTTTATATAGTTCATTTAAAAATTCTTCGCCACTATCATACATTATTAATCACCTAAATCTTATAATCATCTTCTAAGGAGAATTCAACGTTTTCTTCAATCCACTCTTTACGAGGTGGTACATCGTCTCCCATTAATATTGATACACGTTTTTCTGCTAATTGAGCATCTTCTATTTTTACTCTAATTAAAGTTCTGGTACCTGGTTTCATTGTAGTTTCACATAACTGGTCGGCATTCATTTCACCTAGTCCTTTATATCTTTGGACTTCACATTTCTTATCTTTAGTTTTTTCTTGCATTTCTTGAATTGTATAAGCATATTCGATATTTTTACCACTTTGAATCTTGAATAGTGGTGGCAAAGCGACATAAAGTCTACCGTCTTCTATTAAAGGTTTCATATAGCGATAGAAGAATGTTAGTAATAAACACTGAATATGACCACCATCTTCATCAGCATCGCTCATGATTATTACTTTATTATACTCACAATCGTTTATATCGAAGTTAGAACCATATCCAGCTCCAATAGTATAAATCATGGTATTTATCTCTTCATTCTTTAAAATATCACTCTCTTTAGTCTTTTCCGTATTTAAAACTTTTCCACGTAAAGGAAGAATTGCTTGATAACGTCTATCTCTTCCTTGTTTGGCACTACCTCCTGCTGAATCTCCTTCTACTAAGAATAATTCTTTTTTAGTCTTATCTCTACTCTGGGCTGGAGAAAGCTTACCTGATAATGCTCGTTCTTTAGATACTTTATTTTTACCTTTTCTTGCTTCTTCTCTTGCCTTTCTAGCTGCTTCTCTTGCTGTTTTACTCTTTAAGGATTTATTAATTATATCAGTAGCTACCATTTTATTTTCTTCTAGGAAAAACTGTAATTTCTCAGTAACTAAAGCATCTACAGCTGTTCTTGCTTGAGGAGTTCCTAGTTTTCCTTTAGTCTGTCCTTCAAACTGTAATAGTTCTTCTGGTATTTTTAAACTGATAATAGCAGTAAGTCCTTCTCTTACATCGCTTCCTTCAAAGGCTTTTTCTTTTCCTTTGATAAAACCATTATTTCTAGCATAGTCATTAAAGACACGAGTTAAGGCTGTCTTAAAACCAACTTCGTGACTTCCTCCGTCACTAGTTTTTACATTGTTAACAAAAGAGACAATATTTTCTTGATAAGTATCTGTATACTGCATAGCAATATCTATTTCCATCTTATCTTTAACGCCTTCAAAAACTAGTGTTTTATGAAGAGTTGATTTACCTTCATTTAGATAATCAACAAACTCTTCTAGTCCTTTTTCATAATGAAAAGTAGCATGTCGGTCATCTTCTAAATCATTAACCTCTATTGTTAATCCTTTTAAAAGGAAAGCAGATTCTTGCATTCTTTCACATATAGTAGTAAAGGAGAAGTTTATAGTTGAAAAAATTGTATCATCTGGTAAGAATCTAACCATAGTTCCTGTCTTATTACTAGTACCTATCTTTTTTAAGGGTTGTGCTACTTTTCCCCCATCTTCAAATCTAATAAAGTAAACACCTTTATCACGTTCAATAGTAACTTCCATCCATTTAGATAAAGCATTAACAACACTTCCACCAACACCATGAAGTCCTCCTGATACTTTATAACCAGACTCTTCAAACTTACCACCAGCATGTAAAACAGTGTAAATAACTTCTGGAGTAGGTTTTCCTGATGAGTGCATTCCAACAGGTACACCACGCCCCTCATCTTTAACACTTATACTTTTATCTTCATGAATAGTTATTACTATCTTTTTACCATAACCATTAATCGCTTCATCTATTGCATTATCAACTATTTCCCATACTAGATGGTGAAGTCCTTTTTTATCAGTTGATCCGATATACATACCAGGTCTTTTACGAACTGCTTCTAAACCTTCTAGTATTTTAATTGAGTCATCATTATATATTGTTGCCATAAACTTACCTCCTACTTACTAAAAAAAAGAGCATCTCATCTCTCGTTCCCTTTAATTCTTTCGTATTAATTTTACCAAAAATTATCGGTTAGTGCAAACGTTTCTTAAACTTTTTTAACTTATTATAGACAGAGAATAACATAATTGTTAAAATTAATTAAAAGGAGATGCCAATGAAAAAATTTATTGTACTAATTATATTTATAGGTCTTTTTATAGGTAGTTATATTTATCAAAATGAGATATATAACATTTATAAAGAAATTTTTACAAAGGAAGAAGTTGCTTTAACAGAATCTAATGACTATACAAGAGATTATAGTTTTTCTTATGTATCATTAACTAATAATTTCTCACCAGAAACAGAAGAAGATATTAGAAACTTATATTATACAGTCTTAAACTCTGGAGTAGAAAGCTTTACTTTTTATTGTAAGAAAGATACTAGTTGTTTAGATAATGTTAAGGCTTTAGCAGATGATCAAAAAACTTTATCTACTATTAACAACTTTGTTCACCCCTTTAACAGTTTCAAAAGAATAACTACTAATTATGATGAAGCTAGAAAAGTTACTATTAATATTGAACATAATTATAACGATAATGTTAAGACTCTTGTGTTAAATAAAGTTAGAGAAATTGAGTCCAGGATATGGACTGATGCAATGAGTACAGCTGATAAGATAAAAGCAAGTCATGACTATATAATTAATCATAGTAGGTATGATAAAGATAGAAGTGACAATGGTGTTATTAATTATCAATCTGATATAGCATATGGTCCCCTACTACAAGGTTACAGTCTTTGTGGAGGATACACTGATGCCATGGAATTATTCTTAGAAGATTTAAAGGTCAAGAGTTACAAAATATCTAATGATAAACACGTTTGGAATGGTGTTAATCTAGGAAGTAATTGGTATCATTTAGACCTTACATGGGATGATCCTATAGTTTCTAATAATCAAGATATTTTAGAATATACTTATTTCTTAGTAGATAATAATAAACTATTAGCTGCTGGTAATGACCAACATCAATTTGATACAAATATTTACAGTGAATTTCAATAGTTAGTAAGAAAATAAACGTAGCTGCTAGTTACGTTTATTTTGTTTTTTACTTTCTTAATTACACATTTATTTATTTTCTTTAAATTTTTCTTCAATTATATTTATAAGTTCCACTGCCTGGTTATTAATCATTTAATTCAAATACTCTAATCTTTTATCTGATAAATTATATTTATGATGTTTTGTAAATTCAGGTGAGGTTGCTATAACTTTAATCTTTGATGTATATAGTTACAATACCTTTCATAGATTTATTAGGATTATATACTTTTTTGTATAAATCAATATAAGTGTCCTATCTATATAATCAAAAAAGACCACCTAGTAGATGATCTTATTCTTCAGTTGATTCTTTTTTAGCAACTACAGTTTTACCTTTATAGCTACCACACTTAGGGCATGCACGATGAGGCTTAATCATTTCACCACATTCTTTACAAGCTACCATTCCTGGCATTGTTAAAGCATTGTGACTTCTACGCATTCTCTTACGTGTTTTTGATACCTTTCTGAAAGGTACAGCAAATAATTGAATATCTAATTTTAACATCTTCTTCACTCCTTTTCTTTTCCTTCTAGCAAATCACGGAATGGGAAATTCCCCTCTTCCTTTTCATACTCTTCTTCACTTACTAGATGCCAACCGTTCCCTTGATATTTAGAGTAATCACTTACTTCACTAAATCTAATGGGAACCTCTAGTACTATATTTTCCCATAAAACACTAAGAATATCAAGAGTATTTTCAATATTTTTTACTTTTTCTGTCACTTCTTCTTCTAAATGATTAGAAAAATGATAGGTTACATCTTCTAGTGAGATGGAATCTTTTAAAATCATATCACCACTATATTCCCCTTCTAAGAAGAAGCTATCATCTAAATATCTCTTTAAATTACCAGTAAAGTGAACATTTTTTAGTTCCACAATATCTGTATTTTGATACCAATCTTTAGTAAAGAAAAAATCTTCATTTATCTCTAATTTATCAGTCTTACCTTGTAATAATTCTCTAATATTCATAAATTATCTCCTAAACATTACTAATAGCATCACTATTAAATTAAAACTTAATTTCATATTCGCTTTAAGTACAAATGTTTTTTCATAAACACTTGCTATATCATCGACTAAATCTACTATCCAGCTTTCTAAATATTTAGGAACTTTTTTTCCAATTGGAAACATATGTGTCTTTATAATATCTTCTTCTAGACTTGATAAATCAAAATACTTACTAGCATTTATATAAGCTATCTCTGGATGTTCTATTAATCTTACTACTTTATTATTTTCTTCTTCATTAAAGAAAAAGTCATGTAGTATAGCTCCTTTAGTAGTTTCTTTATAATTTAAATGTAATACTTTAGTAATCTTATAAGAGTAATATGCTACTCTTACCATATGATCATATCTATTTAAGCCATGATGTGTACAAAATTTTGTCTTTTGATATTCTTCATTTTGAACAATAGGACTAATAAGTCTATTAAATTCATCATCATTATATGAAGTTTTTGGCATAACCATAACCCACTTTCTTTTCTTCAAGCACTATAATAATAGCATAAAGTTGAGTATTTTTCAAGTTAATCTTCATCACCATTATCTAGCTTTACCAACACTTCCCTTGGTTTACTACCATTAGTAGGTCCAATGATACCACGTTCTTCTAATAAGTCAATTATTCTAGCCGCTCTATTATAGCCAACTTTAAATCTTCTTTGTAATAGTGATGCACTTGCTTTTTGTTGTTCAACGACAAAAGTTACTACATCATTATAAAGCTCGTCATCATCATCTTCTACTTGTTCCATATCTTCTTTCTGACTAGCTGATTTATCCATATTGTTATTAGCTTCTAGATTTAAGAAGGCTTCATTATATTCAGCTTTTTGTTGTTCAATTGTATAATCTATTATTTTTTTAATCTCATCATCAGCGATAAATGCTCCTTGAATTCTTTGCGGTGATGCTTCTCCCATTGGTAAGAATAACATATCACCTTTACCAAGTAGTTTTTCTGCTCCTGTTGAATCAAGAATAGTACGTGAATCTATTCCACTACTAACAGCAAAAGAAATACGTGATGGGATATTAGCTTTTACAACACCAGTAATAACATCAGTTGATGGTCTTTGGGTTGCAATGATTAAATGAATACCAGCTGCTCTTGCCATCTGGGTAATACGCATAATTGATGCTTCTACATCTTTACTAGCTACTAACATCAAGTCTGCCAACTCATCTACTATTACTACAATATAAGGCATTCTAGGTATTTTACTATCATCACTCAAATTTTTATTTTTATCATCAATATAACTGTTATAAGTAGCAATATTTTTAGTATGACTCTCTTCAAACACCTCATAACGGCGTTCCATCTCTGCAACTATTTTATTTAATGCCACACTAGCTTTTTTCGGATCTGTTACAACAGGACATAATAGATGTGGTACTCCATTATAAACTGATAATTCTACTTTCTTAGGATCAACCATTACTAGTTTAACTTCATCTGGTCTTGTTCGCATTAAAATAGAAGCAATTATTCCATTGATACAAACAGATTTACCACTACCAGTAGAACCAGCGACTAGTAAGTGTGGTGTCTTATCAATCTCGCACCAAACAACATTACCCATAATATTTTTACCAAGTGGGCAAAGTAATTTACTACTACTTTTACTAGCTGGTACTTTTTCCATAACCTCTCTAAAGGATACTGGTGTTGTTTCTCTATTAGGTATTTCAATACCCACAGTACTCTTACCAGGAATTGGGGCTTCAATTCTTATATCTTTTGCAGCAAGTACAAGAGCTATTTCTTTATGAATACTTAATACTTTATTAAGTTTAGTACCTGTTTGAAGTTCAAGTTCATACTGAGTAACTGTAGGTCCAATATGTACTTCTACTACTTTTCCAATAACACCAAAGTCCTTTAATACTTTTTCTAGTGTCTCAATATTCTTCTCAACTACTCCAGCTTCACTCTTACTCTTATTTTTCTTAACGGGATTTAAAATAGATATTGGAGGCAAAGTATAATTACCATTATGAATAATAACTGGTTTATTAACCACTTCTTCTTTTATTGGTTCTTCCCTAACTTCTTCCTTAGTATTAATCTTTGTTAATTCATTTATATTAGAAATAGTAACTTTTCTATCATCCTTAACTTCATCTTCTCCACCTGTGATAACAGGTTTCTTACTACTATCAAAACTAGTCTCTTTTTCTTCCTTTACTTTCTTTTCCTTTTTAGGAATCATTTCTTTTGCTCTCATACTAGTATTCTTAACAAAGTCAGCGATAGAAAAACCAGTAAATAGGGAAACCCCTGCAATACACAAAGTCCAAGACACAATTTTCATTCCATTATAGGAAAATAGTGAGGTGAATAAGACACCAAAAGTACAACCAATTATTCCACCACCTATTACATCAATAGTAGCATTACTATTCATAATAGTAGAGAACGCTACGGTTAATTGATCAACTGTCTCTTGAAAAACTTTTATTCCATTATAGTTATTAGCAGAAATATAGTCTTCATGCATAAGAGATAATATTCCTATCATAAACAAGTAAAATCCTAACATTTTCGTTGTAAAAAAATTAGGCCATTCCCTCTTTATTATTAAATATCCTCCTAATATTATTAATAATACTAATAATATATTATAAAATACTCCCACTAAAAACACTGCAAAAGAAGAAATCAAATTACCAACTGGTCCATATTTACCAATTCCAATAATACCAGCAAGTAAAAATATTACTCCATATAATTCACTACTATAAGCAAAACCTTTCTTCTTTTCTCTTTTAGTCTTCTTTTTTGTCACATTAACACCTTCTTTATAGATTATTAATACACCTATATTGTAACACACAACACTACTTATCTAAAAGAAAATTTATTTTTTTAGTATTTCTCGTAAAAAGAAAAAGTCTCTATATAAAGACTATTTCATTAAAGATACTAAATAACTATTTTCTATGTTACTATCTGTTTCAAAAGTATAAGTATATATCTTAAACATACCTTTATACTTTTCATACTGAGTATCTAGCTTTTTTCTAAATTCTTCATCACTACCATCTAATGCTGTATTTCCATATATATCAAATAAGTTAAATACCTTATTTTTATCATTCAAAGCATCAGTATAACTACCATAGAATTTATAAACGACTCCTACATTAACAAAGTTAGAAAACATCTTTCTTACTTTTACTGTATAAGTTGTTTTATTAGCCTTTTTCTTAACACCACTTACATAGTAATTATAAACTGAAGTAGTTGATCCACCATCATGACCATGTTCACTATAATCGGCTTTATATAAGTCATTATTTTTATCATAAGTGATTAATGGTAGATTATCAATTTCACATAAATATTCATCTATTGGATTAAAAGTAGTCTTACTACCAAATTCTTTTTGTAAATATTCTTCAATTTCTTTACTACTTACTCCTGTTTTAAACTTTCCATAATTGTTTTTTAAATAAAACTCAAATTTCTCTTGATCAGTCATCTCAAGTGGATTCTTAGACCCATCAAAGGAAATAAAATAGTTATCATACTCTTTAATTTTATTAACAATACTATTTTTCTCTTCACTAGTTAAAGTCTCTTCTTTTATTTCTACTTTATCTTCTTTTTTTGTATTATTATCATTAGTAGTTGTTTTACTAAGACTTTTCATTCCAATTACCAATGCTAGAAGGACTACTAATATCAGAATTATTATGGTTAAAAGCATTATTACTTTATCTTTTTTATCGACTTTTTTCATTAAAATCTCCTATATTAGAATAATCTTAAAATATCATTAAATGTTACATAGACCATTAAAATCATGAGTAGGAATAAACCAATCGTATGAATCATCGCTTCTGTTTCTGGTTTTACTGGACTTCCCTTTATTTTTTCGATAATGATAAATAAGATATGTCCTCCATCAAAAGCTGGTAATGGTAACAAGTTGATGAAACCTACATTTATTGATAAAAAAGCAAATAGATATAGTAAATTAGCAAGACCTCCTGCTCTTTGGCTACCTACTACTTCATAAATGCCAACTGGACCTGATAATTGTTTTACTTTAATACCACCAGTAAATAAACTAGCAACAGTTACCCACATCTGTCTAAATAAAGCTCCTGTTTTTGTTACCATATAGTTTAGTGCATGTCCTAAGCCATATTCTTTTTTCTCTTTAAAACCAATACCATAAACATAAGTTACTTGGTCATCTTTTATTTTCTTTTCTGGGGTTACTTTATAAATTTTTGTACTACCATCCTCTTTAGTAACAACAAATTTGGTTGCTTTATCATGTTTATCAATCGTAAGATACAAAGAAATATCATCTCTTGTATTAATTTTATGACCATTTATTTCCTTGATGATATCTCCTTTTTCAAGTCCAGCAACTGCTGCTTTTGATCCTTTATTAACATTAGTAATTAAAGGGACTGATGATGGGCTTCCCCAAATAAGACCAATAAAGAATAACATCAATATCGCTGATATAAAGTTAAAACCAGCTCCAAAAAACATTACTAGAAATCTTTGCCAAGCTTTTTTACCTTGTAAAGTTCTATCCTTTGGAATATCTTCTTCTTCTCCTTCTTCACCAGCCAACTGACAAAATCCCCCGATTGGAATAAGTCTTAGGGAATAAGTTGTCTCTTTTCCTTTGTGTGATATAAGTTTAGGTCCCATTCCAAGAGCAAATTCATGAACATAAATTCCTGCTAATTTAGCAAAGAGAAAATGTCCACCTTCATGTATAAAGATAATTGTTCCTAAAATAAGAATAAATATTAATAATGTTACCATTTGCCCCTCCTATAAAATTCCTACAAATAAAATGAATGCTAAGGCTACAAAGATTAGACTATCAAATCTATCAAGTATTCCCCCATGTCCTGGTATCAATGATGAATAATCTTTTACTTTATAAGTCCTTTTTATACTAGAAAATACTAAATCACCTAACTGACCTATTAGTGATAAAAAGAAAGTTATAAAGATAATTAATACTAAAGACATATTAGAATTAACTACTGTGAAATAGAAAGTTGTAGCAACAAAAGTTCCCATTGTTAAACCTCCTATTAAACCTTCAATTGTCTTATTAGGACTAATAGTGGGACAAAGCTTATGTTCACCTATATAAAATCCTGTAAGATAAGCAAAAACATCAGTCATTGTAGTTATTAATAATATATATATTAGGTAGTTTAAATCATAATTTCTTATTAGAATAATAAGTCCAAATGATAAACCAATAAATATAGATGATCCTATCATATATAAAGCATCATTAATATTATACATATCTTCCTTACTATTAACGAATAATAAAGGTAATAAAAAGATAAATATTAATATAGCAAACGCTCTATAATCAACCATATAAGTAAAGACATTTTGGTTATAACTTAATAGTGTTAAGAATAAAACTATAAAGTAAGCAAAAATAATAACTATCTTTGGAAATTTTTTAGTTTTTTCTCTTACTTTAATAAGCTCATAAATACCAGCTATAGCAAGTAGTGTCATAAATACTGAGAAAGTCATTCCTCCTAGTAATAATAGTGGCACAAATATTAAAATCATAACAATAGCACTTACTACTCTTTTTTCCATTTTTTTCATCTCTTATCCTCCCACTATAAGTATAATATAAAAATCACGTTTTAACAATAAGGAAAATAAAAGGCTCAACCACAAAAAAGATAGACATATTTATCTATCTAAAAATTTTTATTAGATTTTACTAATGTTTTATTCTTTGGTTTTAATTCTTTTAAAAAACATCTATCATTTTCATATACTACACGATGAATTCCATCATTTAATGTGTTTTTATTATTTTCTAAGTAACTTTTAAAAGAAGAATTAGCAAGAATATAATCAATAGTAGCCAAGTCATATTTATTACTAAGGTTTTGATAAGTACCTTCTACTTTATTCATAAATAGTGGATAAATTGATTTGCTCATCTCTAAATTATTAGAAAAAATAGAAACATTGAAAGCATTTACTACCTTATCATAATCTATGTATTTAGAAGAGTTTAATACCCTATCTTCATCTTTACACGATAGTAAATATTCCCCTATTATACTATCTTTTCTTATTACTAGCTTAGTAATACTTTTTCTAATCTTTTTGGAATAATCAAAAAGTGCTATATCTTGCTTAATAAATTCTTGTAAAACTGTTTTATCTATATTTTTACCCTTTAGTTGAGATACTAACTCAGATGTATCCTTTAAACAGTCATATTCCAAATATTCATCATTTACTTCTCTAAATGTTATCATACTACTTTTTCGGCTTAATTGCCTCTAAGCCTCCCATATATGGTCTTAATACTTCAGGAACAGTAATACTTCCATCTTCTTGATAGTTATTTTCAATTACTGCAATCATACCACGAGGTGATGCTACTACGGTATTATTTAGGGTATTAACATAATAAGTTCCATTCTCGCCTTTAGCACGAATACCAAGTCTTCTTGCTTGAGCATCTCCTAGTGTTGAACAACTTCCAACTTCAAAGTATTTCTTTTGTCTAGGACTCCATGCTTCTACATCACAAGACTTTACTTTTAAGTCTGCTAAGTCACCACTACAACACTCTAATTGTCTTACTGGTACATTCATATTTCTAAAAACTTCAACAGTATACTTCCACATCTTATTATACCAGTCCATCGCTTCTTCCTGCTTACAAAGAACAATCATCTCTTCTTTTTCAAATTGATGAACACGGTAAAGTCCTCTCTCCTCTAAGCCATGAGATCCTCCTTCTTTTCTAAAGCAAGGTGAGTAACTTGTTAAAGTAATTGGTAAATCTTCTTCTTTAATTATTTGATCTTTATAACGTCCAATCATTGAATGTTCACTAGTACCAATTAAATATAAATCTTCATCTTGAATCTTATACATCATTGCTTCCATCTCAGGAAATGACATAACACCAGTTACCACATCACTTCTAATCATGAAAGGAGGTATACAATAGGTAAATCCTTTATCAATCATATAGTCTCTTGCGTAAGCTATCATAGCTTCATGAAGTCTTGCTATATCACCAGTTAAATAGTAAAATCCTTCACCTGATGTACGACCAGCTGCTTCTTTATCCATACCGTTTACATTCATAATGATATCAGCATGATATGGTATTTCATACTCTGGTACTTTAGCTTCGCCAAATCTTTCAACTTCAACATTAAAACTATCATCTTTTCCAATAGGAACAGATTTATCCATAATATTTGGAATAACTAACATCTTTTCCCTTAAAGATAAAGCTAACTCATTTTCTTTTTTTTCAATACCAACTAACTTTTCATTGATTTCTACAACAGAAGCTTTTTTCTCATTCGCTTCTTCTATTTTCTTATCACGCATCAAAGAACCAATTTCACTACTTATTTGATTTCTTTTACTACGAAGTTCATCACCTTCTTGTTTTAGATTTCTAATCTCTTGATCTAATTCAACTACTTCATCAACAAGAGGTAACTTTTCATCTTGGAATTTCTTTTTAATATTTTCTTTTACTATGTCTTTGTTTTCTCTTATAAATTTAATGTCTAACATATTATCTTCCTTTCATTACTTATTATTATAGTATTTTTAACTTGAAATTACAATCATTTTTATAAGAGGTAATCCCCTCTCCCATATTAGGATTATTATGACAATATATATTATCTAGGATAAAGAAGGATAATAAAATGATTGCTACTAAATACTTAATACTAGGTTTAATTTTATTATATAAGTTATCTAAAAAAGGAGCTACTAAATAAGTAAAACCACAACCACCTAGTCCAAAGACTAATAATCCTTCTAGACAGACTCTTCCATTGATATTTATAAAGTAACCAGTATAATCCCACCATCTTAAGTTATAAGTAACTTCTAAATACCAAGATGTTAAGTACTCAATTATTCCACATAGTAAACAAGTAAGTATAAATAATAGATATGGTTTTTCTCTAAATGGTTTTAAAAGAATAAGAATTAATACTCCTCCATATCCATAGATAGGTAACCAAGGTCCCATAAGTGTTCCCCTATTTACAAAGTTACCAGTACTAAACAAGTGAAGTGCTACTTCCCAAAGCCAACCAATTATTGCAAAAGTAAAGAAAAACAAAACAATATTTACTAAAGAATAATCTCTTTTATAATCAAGTTTTAACCATTTACGGTGTAAAACTTCTGGTATCGTAAACTTATCTCTTGGATAACTTCCAGTACTTAATTTTCCATCTAAGTACCTATCATTTAATAACTTTTTTAATGATTCATCTTCTTCTAGTCTATTATCTCTTACTTTCATATAAAACTCTGCTAACACTTCTTGATAATAAGGAGTTAAGAATAATAAATCACTAAACTGAAAACTAATAGTACCAATAATATACCAAAGTATAAGGGAAAGTTCTAACTTAAAGGCTTCTAGTTTATAACCATCCATCATTTTTCTAGATAGATTAATAGCATCTTTTCCACTAATATTAGGGTTTTCAGCTATTATATATGGTACTAATAAGTAAGAGTAATGTTTAATAACCCCTCCAATGATAGTTAAATCCCAAAGAAACTGATAAAGAGAAGTTAACATCATACTCTTAGCAACAGATATAGTTCTTTTAACTCTATAGATGAATAAAAGTTTATCTATATGTACCGTCTTATATTTAGTCCCTTCTATAAAGAATCTACATTTACCAACAGCTAGAATGTTCTTTATAAAAAGAAGAGCCATTATATCTAGAAATAGTCCTAATAGTAATATAAAGAATAAAGATATATTTCCTTTAAATAATAACTGATTAAAAGCTTTTAAAATCCCTACTATCACTGATTTAGATGAAGATACTTGATTAGCAAAGACAGCAAGTACCCCTCTTGTATACTTCTCTTGTTTAGATGTTTCTTGTTTTTCTATTTTTATTTTAACATCTTCTCTTATTTCATCTCTAGATTTATTTTTTAAATTATTTTTATCTTTTTCTACTGTTGTAACTATTTCTTTAGGTGTCTCATCAGGAAATATTTTAGTTACAAATGTATAACCATTTCCAAACACAATAGTGAAGAGGAAGCAAACTAATACTGCTTTAAAGTATTGTCTTTTTAAATCTTTAAATGCTTTCTTTTTTATTTCTTTTCTATACATACTATCTACCTCTTATAAAGTATAACATAAAATATAATTAAAAAACTTTATTATTAATCATTCTATTTCTAAAGATTTAAATAATGTCACAAAAAAAGTGGAAAGAAAGCAATTGTCTCTTTCACACTGAGTTTCGAATTTACAGGGAGTTGTTCCACACTAAATTATGTCAAATTCTACATAAAGTAAAAAAAGAGAACCCCTATCTTTAGTAAGGCTGTTCTCTTTTTCATCTGCAAGTAAGTTAATTTTCATTACATAGGGATACATTTATTAGCACCAGCAAATTTAGTTTGATCAACTGTATTCCATGCAGGACAATCACAAAACATATTGCTCATATTTGTTACTTCTGATGTATCAAAGTTTCTTAAATCTAGACTTGTTAAACCTTTGCAAGACCCAAACATAGAACTCATATTTGTTACTTGAGATGTATTAAACTTACTTACATCTAGGCTTGTTAAGCCACTGCAGCCACTAAACATCCTACTCATATCTATTACTTGTGATGTATCAAAGTTGCTTATATTTATTTCTTCTATGTTCATTGGAGTAATAGGTCCAGCACTAAACATATCACTCATATCTGTTACTTTTGATGTATCAAATTTACTTAAATCTAGACTTGTTAAACTACTACATTCATAAAACATAGCACTCATATTGGTTACTTTTGATGTATCAAACTTACTTACATCTAGACTTTTTAAACTGCTACATCCATCAAACATTCTATTCATATTTGTTACTTCTGATGTATCTAAGGCTGACAAATCTATTGATGTCATTTTAGCAAAGTCATAAAAATAACCTATCATACTTTCATTTGCAATAATTCCACCTTTTCCACCTATTGTTACTTTGTAGGTACTATTACCACTTCCATCATCTTCTACATATGCCATTACTGAGCCATCTCTTGCTTCTGATATATCCCAACTTTCAACAGCTGTTTCTGGTACTATGTTATCATTTTTTGTAATAATACTTGTTATTTTTGACCTGTAAGCATTAGTATGAAAATCTGTTTTTGGATAGTTCCAACTTTCTAAATCAGCTTGTGTTACATAAGCTTTCATCTTACTACCAGCTGGCATTTTTTTGCCAGTTTTACCATAAGCATTTATCTTAACACTAAATGATAAGCCTCCTCCATCTCCTTGGGGATTATAGTCTTCATCTACATACATTCTAAGACGATAGTTTGTTGTCTCACTTGTACTCATTGTCCCTGTTGCTAAACTCATTACTCCTGATGGTCTTCCTGTATATGTATTAGCTGTTGTATCAGCACTATATACTTTAGGTGCCATCACCTCTTCTTCATTATCACCAGTTAATTTAGTTAAATAAAGTTTGATATTTTTACCATCCATCTTTTTAGCTGATGATGGTGTTACATCTTCTGCTGCTATTTCCCAGTTGATATTAGCATTTCCTTGAATACTACTTTTAATAGTAAAGTCAAAGTATTCTCCAGCTGTTAACCTTACTTTTCCTGTGGCATCAGTAGTTGGTAAGGCTCCTGTCATACTGATAGTATTAGTACTTTCAGTATACTCCATCGTTATAGCTCCTGTTGTAATAGTATTAGGTTTATTACCTAGTCCTGTAAACTTAAAAGCTGCATAACTGATTCCTACTATCATTAGAACTAGTACTAAGACAAGTCCGATTGATAATAGTAGTTGCTTTTTGTTGTTCATTTTTCTTCTTCACTCCTTCTATTTTATTTACATTAAAAAACAAGATAAGACTAATCCTATCCTGTTATTAATGCATGATAAAAAA
>JABLTM010066300.1_pt1 | contig 29470 bp, 34 predicted proteins | sample 7160121 | NCBI WGS metagenome assembly JABLTM01 (sample SAMN14651224, study PRJNA627086) | human gut metagenome | isolation source: feces | host: Homo sapiens
ACAGAACACAGCAGAAGCAATGCTGCATGGACTGGGATTGGAAGAAGAATGAGGCTGCTTCCAAACGAACATGCACCGAGGCGTGAGCAGACGAAAATAGGATGAGATTCGAGCCCAATAAAAAATTCGGCTAAACAACACACTTGTCATTTAGCCGAATGTGGCGGAGACGGTGGGATTCGAACCCACGGACCCTTGCGGATCAACTGATTTCGAGTCAGTCCCGTTATGACCGCTTCGATACGTCTCCATAAATATCTTCACTGCGAATCTCCGGAGATTGGAGAGAACAGCAGGAGAGAACAAAGTATTTAGTTCGAGCCCCAAGAGCCCTGCAAGCCTTGAAAATCAAGGGATTGCCATTGGAAGCCTTCCAGCATGGATTCACGATTTCGAGTCAGTCCCGTTATGACCGCTTCGATACATCTCCACACGCTGTCCATAGAACAGCTTATTTAGTATAGCACAATTTCTCGCATTTGGCAAGCGCTTTTTTCGGAATCTGCAAAAATCCGCGCAAAAAGCAGAAATCCGGCGCGGATACCGCACAATTTGAGCATAACGCGCCGGAATCAGCTTTATTTTTCGTACTTGAAGAATCCTTCGCCGCTGCTCTGTCCGAGTTTGCCCGCGTCAATGTACTCCTTCAGCATCTTGTCCATGCCCTTGAAGTTATACGGCGCGAGGAATGACGGAATCTTCAGGTACATTTTGACGATGTTGTGTGCCGTCGTCAGCCCGACGGTGTCCAGAATGTGGAATGGCCCCTTCGGCGCGCCTGTGCCCAGCGTCCATGCCTTGTCGATGCTCTCCGGGTCGGAAATGCCGTTGACGTACAAGTCCATCGCCGAGAACAGCAGCGGCACAAGCATCGAGTTGAGCAGATAGCCGGATTTTTCCTTGCGGACGGGCAGCGCAATCATGCGGATGTCGCTGGCGAACTGCATTACCGTGTCGAAAACCTTCGGGTCGGTCTTGCTCTGCGCCATAATTTCCGCGATGTTGTTCTTCCAAATGGAGTTCGCGAAGTGCAGCGACAGGTACTCGTCGGGTCGCCCGGTGTACTTGGCGAATTTCGACGGCAGCAGGGTGGAGGAGTTCGTCACCAGCACCGTCTTTGCGGGCATCAGCGGCGCGAGCTTCTGGTAGAAGCTGATTTTGTCCTCCACGTTCTCCGCCATCGACTCGATGACGAGGTCAGCGTCTGCAACCGCCTTCGCCATATCGAGTTCGAGGTGGGTGTTCTTGTACGCTGCCTCCACCTTCTCAAGGCATTTTTTCGGGTCGAAGCCGTCGAAATCCGCGATGCCGTTCGCCCAATTTGCGGGCGTTTGACCGTCAGGCGTTGCCATCAGGTTGATGGTGTCGATGTACACCTGATGCAGGTGGTCAAGTTTAGGCTGTGTGCGCCCGATGCTGCCCTCACTGCGCAGCCAAATGGTTACGTCGAACCCGCAGTATGCGCTCTGGAAAGCAATTTGGCTGCCCAGCACACCGCCGCCTGCCACCACCACTTTACGAATCATCAAAAAAATCTCCCTTCTCGTGAACCGTGCGCACTTGGCGCAAATGGTTTCTTTCTGACAGAATTTTATCATACTCGGATACGTTTGACAAGTGGTTTGATAAAATTTTGCCGATAAAGAGGGGGATTTTGCTGTGCGCAGCCCAAGTGGTGGACGGCAAGAAGCGGGCTGGTTCAGCGGCAGAAAGTTAGCGGGGATGCGCCTAAAAGCGCGCGCTGGCAGGATTTCGACGGCAGCAGCGACTGCGCCGATGCCCCACTGCGTCCAACGGTGCGAATCCGCCTGCCGCAAGAAAAGGCAAGCAGCAGGAAAAAACAAGAAACATGGGAGTGCACGTCGAAGGGGTCGAGGGGGCGAGAGGCAAACTCCGCGTCGCCTCCACAGTGGCGAAATCCCTGCATTTCAAAAGTAGCATTATAAAATAGGAAATGACTGATACTCGGTCGCGCCCCTTTCGCGCGATTGAGTTGAGCGCTCTTTCTTACTCCTTCCGCGTGTTAATCCTTTTTCTGCGCCCCCTCAGCCCATTTCCGAACCGCTTTTGCCGCTGCCTGATTCATCCCCGGCACCTTCAGCAATTCCTCCTCCGTCGCCTCGCGAATTGCCTTCATCGACCCAAGTTTCGTCAGCAGCGCCTTCCGCCGCTTCGGCCCAATCCCCGGAATATCCTCAAGTTGGCTATGAATGCTCGCTTTCCCGCGCAATCCGCGGTGGTGCGTAATGCAAAACCTATGCGCTTCGTCGCGGACGCGCTGAATCAGGTGCAGCTCCGGCGTGTGGTGGTCAAGGCAAATCGGGTCTTCGCGGTCGGGAAGGAAAATCTCCTCCTGCTTCTTCGCCAGCCCGAACATCGCGACGTCCGCGCCCATGTCCAGCAGCGCCTGCCGCGCGAAACGCAGCTGCTGCGGACCGCCGTCAATCAGCACAAGGTCGGGCAGGTCAGAAAATTTGCCGCCGATGGGGGATAGCCCTTGTTCTTCGCGTTCCGCCTTCTCCTGCAAGCCGTGCGCGAACCGCCGCCCCAGCACCTCGTTCAGGGAGGCAAAGTCGTTCGCGCCCTCGACCGTCTTGATGCGGAAGCGGCGGTATTCCTTTTTCGCGGGTTCGCCGTCGATGAACACCACCATGCTCGCGACGCTCAAAACGCCCTGCGTGTTGGAAATGTCGTAGCCCTCAATGCGCCGTGGGGCCTTGGGCAGCCCCAGCGCCTTGCCGAGTGCCGCCGCCGCGCCGACCGTGCGCTCTTCGCGGATGCTCGCGCGGGCGTTACGCTTCTCCAGCGCGTCATGGGCGTTTTTCGCCGCCAGCAGCACCAAATCGTGCTTCTCGCCGCGCCGGGGCGTGACCAGCGTCACCGCCGCGCCCTTCTGCTGCCGTAGCCATTGCTCTAATTGGGGTTGCGCGCCGTCGGGCAGCTCCTGCACGAGAATGTTGCGCGGAATCAGGTTGCCCTCCTGATAATACTGCGTCAGGAACTCTGCCAGTACGTCGCCGGCGGGTTCGCTGCCCTCGCGGGGGAGGGCAAAGTGGTCGCCGCCGACCATGCGGCCGCCGCGGACGTAGACCAGCTGAATCATGGCGTCCAGCCCGTCCTGCGCAATGGCGAGGATGTCCTGCTCGCTCCGGTCAGTCTGGATGGCGATTTGCCGTTCCATCAGCCCCTGCACGTCACGGATTTTGTCGCGGATGACGGCGGCGCGCTCGTACTGCATCTTTGCCGCGTAGTCCATCATTTCGCGGTTCAGCACGTCCAGTACCTGCTTGTAGTCGCCGCCGAGGAACGCCAGCACGCCGTCCATCATGTCCCAGTACTGCTCTTCGGTGCAATTTCCGGCGCACGGGGCGAGGCATTTGCCGATTTCGTAGTTGACGCACGGGCGGCAGGGTGTTTTCAGCGGCAGTTCCTTCCGGCACGTCCGCAGGGGGAACACGCCGCGAACCGCGTCGATGACCTGCCGAACCGCCGTCGCGCCGATGTATGGGCCGAAGTACTTCGCGCCGTCCTTCTCCATCCGCCGGGCGAGGGTCAGGCGCGGGAACGGCTCTTTCAGGTTGACGCGCAGGTACGGATAATGCTTATCGTCCTTGAGAAGGATGTTATAGTACGGTTTGTGCAGCTTGATGAGGTTGCATTCGAGGCACAGCGCTTCGAGGTTGCTGTCGCACAGGAGAATATCGAAGTCGTCGATGTGGGAAATCATGGCGGCGACTTTTGGCGTGTGCTCCGTGTCGCGGAAGTAGGAGCGGACGCGGTTTTTGAGGTTGACCGCCTTGCCGACGTAGATAATCGTGCCGTCTTTGTCCTTCATCAGGTAGCATCCGGGGCTTTCGGGCAGCATCCTGATTTTCAGCTCCAGCTTTTCGCCCCAGTCGATTTTTGCCATAAAAAATTCCCCCTTAGATAACAAAAGCCGGAAGCCGGACAACCCGTCCGAACCTCCGGCAAGAAAATGCAAGAATCAACAAGTTAGTCGTTCGCCAGACCCCAGTCATCCAGCGTAGACGGAATCTGATGCCACAGCACGGCTTCCACCTTGCCCAGAATCATGTTCCGCGGCACAGCGCCGACGTGCGACGAGCGGCTGTCGTTGGAATTGTTGCGGTTGTCGCCCATCAGGAAATAATGTCCTTCCGGCACGATGTACGGGCCGTAGTCGCTGTACATCCGCGCGGACAGGAACTTCTCGGTGTACTTCACGCCGTTGACGTACAGGTATCCGCCGGAAATTTGAACCGTATCGCCCGGCAGACCCACCACGCGCTTGACAAAATTCGTGCTGCCGCGGTCAGGATAGCGGCACACCACGACATCAAAGCGCTCCGGCTCGCCGCCCAGCACAATCGGCTGATTGAAGAAGTACGACGTGCCGTAATGCAGCTTGCTCATCATCATGATTTCGCCGTTGTGCAGCGTCGGATACATGCTGTTGCCGTCCACCACCACGGGCGAACCCACGAACGCTTTCAGCAGGAGGACGAGCAGCAGTGCGCCGACAAGTGTCGCAATCCACTCCATGGCGTTCTGCTTTGCGGGCTTTTTCACCTTCGGGGTGACGACGTAGCCCTTTTTCATCATGCGCTGCTGCCATTTGGTGTAATACAGGGCGGATTCTTCCTTCTTTTCGGCAGACTCCGGCGCGTTTTCGGGGGAGGAGGGGGCGGATTCCGCCTGTTTGACCTGTTCGGGTTCAAGGTTGGACATGGGGAAAACCTCGCTTTCATGATGCAGAGGAATTGTTTCGCACAATAAACGAATGGGCGGAGCGATTCGCTGCACGTTTCACGTCAGGAAATTTCTGACTTATTCGGCAACCAACTGGTCACCGCATTTCATCAGAACTTCCTCAAAAAAATTCGCCAGAATAGGGGAAAATCCTGCCGAAGCATCAAAAAGTTGCAGAAAGTTTACAAACCGTCAAGCGTCGCCGTTGAGCCAGAAGGCGGGCTTCACCAGCACGGTTTCGTGCTCTTGGTCAATGTCCATCACCATCAGCGACTTTTCGCCCATCACACGCTTCTTCACCGGCTTTGCGGTGGACATCACGAACGTCATGCCGACGACATCGACATTGAACTCGCGCATCAGGTCGACCATGCCCTTCGCCGTGCCGCCGCCTTTGAGAAAGTCGTCCACAATCAGGCACTTCTGCCCCTCCTGCACCGCGCGGCGCGAAAGGCTCATCGTCTCGATGTGGCCGGACGACCCGGAAACGTAGTTGATGTTGACCGCGCTGCCTTCGTAGACCTTGGAGGAACGGCGCGCAATCACCAGCGGCACGCCCAGCGCGTTCGCGGTGGCGAAGGCGACGGGGATGCCCTTCGTCTCCATCGTCAGCACAAAATCCGGCGCGGCGGCATAGTATTCCGTCGCCATGATTTCGCCCATGCGGGTGACGATTTCGGGCGTGGAGAGAATGTCGCTGTAATAGAGGAAGCCGCCGGGCAGAACACGCCCTTCTTCGCTCAGCTGCTGGCAGAGGTCGCCGATGAACTTGCGCGCTTCAGGACGGCGAACCTTCGTGCGATAGCGAACACCGCCCGCCGCGCCTGTGACCGTTTCCAGCTCGCCCAGCCCGAAGTGCGCCACAACGTCGCGCAGGATATCAATATCCTCGCTCATGGTCGATTTGGCAGACCCGAAGAGGTCGCAAAAATAGGAAAGCGTGAAGATGCGGTTCGGCTTGGCGGCAAGAATCTTCATCATAGCGCTCATGCGCTCGTTGCGGCGGATTTTGTCCACGGGGGTATCGCTCCTTTATCGGTGGTCGAATGCGAATCCCGATGCAACTGAATCATCCGGGAATCGTATGGAAATGGTACGGCTTTTTCGGGCACACCGGAGCAAATCAGGCAAAATAAAAAATCCGGCGATGCCTGAATCGTATTATAGCACAAATCTACGAATGATGGAAGAGGGCAAAATAAAAAAAGTTCGGTTTTTGTGCAAATGCGTGCAATCATCCGCCGAAGGAGTATCACCATGGACAAAACAGGCAAAATTGCATGAGAAAAGGACAAAAATCAGCCGCTTTCCGTTGCAAAATGGCGAAAATCACCCGAAAGGCAGGAAAAAAATCCGTCCCCCCTTGCATTTTTGGCAGGGAAATAGTATACTTATATTCGGACAAAAAGAAGGAGGTGGTTCACCTATGAAGTCCGTGAACATCAAGCTGAACCTGATGACCGATGGTGCCAAGTTCGTCCAGATCGTTGGCGCGTATCCGTATGACATGGATCTGCGCAGCGGCCGTCACGTTGTGGATGCTAAGTCCATTCTGGGCATCTTCTCCCTCGACTGGAGCAAGCCTGTGACGATGGAGATTTACTCCGACGATTGCGACGACCTGCTGGCCGAGATCAAGCCCTTCCTCGCGTAAGCGTCAGGGGTCATTCAGGACAATCAGCTGCGGAAAGGTCTGCAATGGGGCAAGTGCCGCCGGCGCGGACTTTCTGCCGACAAGCGCATCCCCTCAGCCTCTGGCGGAGGGGGTGTTTTCGTAAATTCGCAGAATAAAAAGCGAGATGTACCTCAAGCGTGACGGCGCCCGAAGGGGTGGAGGGGGAGCACGGAAGGCCCCTCCTCGCGTCCGCAGACGCGAAACCCTCTGCGTCAAAAGCGCAATATTATTATGGTAGAAAAAAATCCGCAAGGGAAGGAGGACGAACCCGCGTGCAGCGCAAAATTATCCCCGATGCCGAGAACCGGCTGCTCATCCTCTATGCCCTCAAAACCGTCGGCGCAATGACCGACCAGCAGCTGCTGATTGTCATGACCGACACCGACTTGATGAACTACATCACCCTCCAGCTGACGATTGCGGATTTGGAGAGCGAGGGCAAACTGCGCCGTCAGGGCGACACATCCGGCGGGACGCTCGAACTGACCGACGCGGGACGCTACCTGCTCAACAGCTTCGAGATGCACATTCCGGTCAGCCGTCGCGGGCTGATTGACAGCGGCGCGGCGCAGTGGCGCGAGCGGTTCGCGGCGGAACAGATGGCGGCGGTGGAGATTTTCGACCTCCCGAACGGCGAAAAAGGGCTGCACCTGCGCATTGTCGACCGACGGAACGTCCTGCTGGACATCACTTTCGCCCTGCCGACGGGCAAACGCATCAACTGCCTCCAGCAGCGCTGGCAGCAGTGCATGAATCAGGTCTACCTGCTCCTGCTGTCCACCTTGGGCAGCGGCCACACGCCGGAAAAGAAGCTGCCGGACGGGTGCAGCGTGCTGCAGGTGAGCGACTCGGAGTGGCTGACGACCGCCTGCGACAACCCGACGCAGCCGACCATTACGCTGATGGTGAGCCTGCCGACCGAGGAAACGGCGCATGAATGCGCAGCCGCTTTTCCGACCATGAGCAATGTCGTTCGCGACGCGATTCTGGCGCTCCTGGACGGCGCACAGCTGCCGTAATGCCGCGCGCCGCACACTTTTCCCGAAAAAAAGTAAATTTCCTCTTGACAAAGCGGTGGAAACGTGGTATGCTAACAAAGCTGGTTCCATTATGGAGAGATGGCCGAGCGGTTGATGGCGCTGGTCTTGAAAACCAGTGATACCGAAAGGTACCGGGGGTTCGAATCCCTCTCTCTCCGCCAGTTTTCTTAACTGCATACGAGCTTGACATGGAGAAGTACCCAAGTGGCCGAAGGGGCTCCCCTGCTAAGGGAGTAGTGTGAGCAATCGCAGCCCGGGTTCAAATCCCGGCTTCTCCGCCAAAAACCCCGGAAACGTTGCGTTTCCGGGGCTTTTCGTATGCAGTGAAAAAGCCGTGAACGCGCTGACAAAATCCCGCTGGATTCAAACGAATCTTTCACCCAAGATACCTGTGAAGAACCAGCGCCCCTCATCGGTTAATCCACAGGCACGCCAAGGTCACCACCACAGCAGCTGCGCAAAGAATCCCCAAAACGATAAACCCCATGCGTTCATCTCCTTCCACCGCGGCGAAGTCCTGTCGGAATAGGATGTGCAGACAGGGAGGAAAATATGCCGCATGGTGGATCTTTTCCATGGGGACAGGAAAATAGGAGCGTCACGGAAACTTTGGGGGAAGGAAGAAGCGTTCAAGTTAGGTAGTAGAAAGCAACTCTTTCACGCAAGAAACTTTTGCGGCGGGGGGAGTCCAGAGGGGGCTGCCGCCCAGACTCGACATTCGGCAGCCCCCTCTGGGCGTTCTTTGGTTACTTTCTGTCGCAACAGAAAGTAACAACTTCGCGTCCGCAGACGCGACGGGAGCAGCGAGCAAAACCATGCTTGCTTTCATGAATGCTTCCTCTCCACAGCTTTCCGTGAAGAATCGAAAAATATGCAGTGGACAGCAGCACTTTCAGAAAAAAATACACATATCACCACGCTGGACGCGATGCTTGACCTTGGCATTCTGCGCCTTGCAAGCCGCATCAGCGAGCTGAAGAAGGCGGGTGTCCCCATCCGGCGGGACTGGGCGAAGGTCACAAACCGCCACGGGGAAACGTGCAACGTACTGCGCTACAGCCTCGATGGCAGCCTTGACGTCATCCCCGATAAGCCCGGCGGCGAAGAATAAGGGGGCAGCACCATGCCGATTGTCAACTATGTGCGGGAACATATGCGGTTCATCGAATACGCGTCTGATGAAGGACTTTCGTCCGGAGAACGCCTTGTGTGGTATGCGCTGATGCACATCATCAACGGACGCGCACAAGGGAGCATCTGGCCGGAGGGGTTCATCCGCATTGCGAATGACCGGCTTCTCGCGCTCTGCCCCATGCAGCTGGGCGCCGTCATCATGGCGCGGAACAGCCTCAAGCAGCGCGGCTTAATTGACTCCATCCCCGGCAGCAGGAACAAACGCGCCCCCGCCTACAAAATCAATTTCTTCTCCCCCGAATTTCCGCCCGATTCCCCCGGCAAAGCGGGGAAAATGCAAAGTTACTGCGAAAATCGAAGTAACTACAATAATAACATGGGGAGTAACTACGATAATAACATAGGGGGTAACAACGGTAACATAGTACCAAACTATACGGAAAGAGAATACCAAACAGGGAAAACGGGTTACCCAGAAGAAGAGAATGAGGAATACACCGAAGCGGAACGCGCGTGTACGGGCGGGCGCGCGCGCGATAAGCAAATCGCCGCCATCTGGCGGTCTGATTTCGGTGCGCTGCCCACCCCGGCGCAGGTGCAGCGGCTCTCCACCGCGGCGGATGTGCTGCAAATGCCGCTGACAGTGCTGCGTGAAGCCGTCCGGTGCGCCGCCGCGACGGGCGCGAAGTCCCCGATGGCATATGTGCTGACGCTCCTGCAGGACTGGCACTATGCGGGCGTTCGGACGGCGGATGAGGTGGGCGAATATGCCTATCTGCGCGACGTGGTGGAGGGCAGGCAGCCCGGCAACCGCGAAAAAGCACAGCAGGCGCTGGCACAGATGCGCCTCCGCCATCAGCAGATGCCGGATGGCAGCGAGGAAGGGGCGGACGGCTGATGCAAGCAAACGACATGACAACGGAGCAGCTGATTCGCTACTTCCGGTGCATGGGCAGTGCAAACGCGGTCTGCCGCGAGCATCAGCGCTGCCAGGACTGCCCGTATTACGTTCCGCAGAGCTACAACGTGCGCTTCCGCGATGCGGCGATGGAAATCGCCAATCGGCTGGAAGCAGCACTGAACCGTGGAGGACAAGCAACATGAGCAACCAATCCCCCTGCACCGACCCGCTCTACCCCTGCACGGCGCTGACGCTGGCAGAAAAGAACTACGCGCTGGAGCAGCTGACGTGGCTTCGCAAGCATATGCTGGCGGTGAATTTCTGCGAATACGAGGCGGTGGACGCGGCAATCCGCGCCTTGCGCAAGGCAGCGACGGTGGATGACTGCCGGGTGCGCCGCATCCCTGTGTACGGCATGGGGCAAGCGAGGGTCGCGGCGTATTCCCAGCGTGGCGACGACTATCTGCTCGAAGCCCAGCGCGTGGCAGAAGAGAATCCGCCGTAGACGGTGGAGGATGCCGAAAACCCGCCGAAAAAGCGAAATGGCGGCTGGCGGTGCTGACAGGCGATTCGGGAGGGGCGAACATGCGGGCAAAAGAGTATCTGTCGCAGGTGCGCTTTCTCGACGAGCGGATCACCTGCAAGCTGGCGGACGCGGCGCGATTGCAGGACATGGCGACGCGCATCACGCCCGTCCTGCGGGAAGACGGCGTGTCTGGGGGCGGCGGCGCGCCGGATCGTCTGGCGGACGCGGTGGCGAGAATCATTGACCTGAAAGCCGAAATCAACCGGGATATTGACCGCCTGGTGGACAAGAAGCGCGACATCGCGGCGAAGCTGGGCAAATTGACCGACCGGCGGTATTACGCGGTGCTTTTCCGGCGGTATCTGCTGTTTGAGACGTTCGAGAAGATTTCCTGCGAGATGAACTACTCGTGGCGACACGTCTGCTCCCTGCACGGGCAGGCGCTGGAGGCGTTTCAAAAGGTGCTGGACGCGGAAAAAGACGCTTGATGCGGCGTGGAGGTGAGAAAAATGGCGATAATCGGCGTGCTGTGTCTGCTGGCGGCGGTGGTCTGCGCGGCTTGCACGATGGTGATCAGGCGGTAAAAGCAAAAGGGACTGCATACGTTCATGCAGCCCCTTTTGCTTTACGTAGAATATGCAATTCAATCAACACGCCAACTATACCGCAGCTTGCATTCCGTAAACCAGCTGTACGGGATTACAGTGTCCCTTTGGAGGCGACCAATCACGATGTACGGCGGAACGCCCTGCGAAGCGGCAAACGCCGAGATGACATCAATATCAAACGCCTTTGCCTTTACGAAATTCTTGTAGGCAGCGGCATCGAGGAGCATATCGGCGGCGCGCTGGTTCGCCTTGCGCTCACGCTCATTACTGCTGTCCGAGAAGTCCATGAATCGGCTGGACTTCTCCACGTCGCCGCCGATGATGTGTGCCAGTTCGTGAAAGAACGAAAACCAGAAAATATCCGCCCACACACCGCGAAGCGTCAGGAACATGTGGTACTGCCCTTCATCCAGCGCCACGATATACCCTTGAACGGGTGCGCCGCGGAAGTTCTTCACGATAGAAAGAACAATGCCGTATTTCAGCAGAATCGCAGGCAAACGTTCCTGCGGATTCTCTTCGGAACGCATGAGGCTTTTTGCTTCCGCGATGATGCTCGGCAGCGCTTCCGGCGAAAACGTACTGTCAAGCGGCGGCACTTGATAGGTGTACTGGCACAATTGAAGCCATGCACCGAGAATCAAGGGGTCGAGGCGGTTCTTTTTCGACATGCGGAATTGTCCACAAGGGACGAGCGACGAAAGCTGGGAAAGATTGCTGACGTGCAGCAGAGAGCGCACCTTTAAGATTTTCGCATCTTTCGGTTGCTTTTTAGGGAGAAGCTCACGCGTCTGCAACCACGCGACGATTTCGTGGAGGTTGTCATACGAGGTGCGTTCTTCATCCGTGATGCTCTGCGCTTCTTCAAGCGTCTGCATATCCGCATCGTAGATAGCCTGACTGTTCAGCCAGAAGGACATGGGCACGTCAAGCGCATAGTCCAAGGCTTTTGCATAGGAAGCCGAAATGCTCTTCTTGCCAGACAGCAGACTGCTGACAAACGAATCAGTCACGCCTGTACGCTTTGCCAATTCTGCCTGCGAGATACGCCTTTCTGCCAGAATGTCAGAAAGAATTTCGCCCGGATGAACAATCATTTCAGGGGATATACCAGTTCTTCTTTCCGCCATGGTAGTCGCACACTCCTTCCACTTTAATTTCTCTAATCGTAACACTCTCGCCGCTTTCGCTCGGTGTGAATATCAGGCGAACGTTCGGCGTAATCCTGAGCGACCAGAACGGGTGATCATCTCCGTGCAGTAGTTCGGGATGCCACAGCCCAAGTTTCAGGAAGTCGCCGAAGTTGTCAGCAGCAGCGAATGCTTTCAGCTGCCTCGCAATTGTCTGAACCCAAGAAGGGTCAACTTTTCGTTTCAGCAGACTGGCATCTGAAAAGCATTTCTCCACCTTCTTGGAGGAATAAGTGATTATCAAACAGTTCCACCACCTCATCACCTCAACCAATTGGTTGACTGCATGAACATTCTAACCGAGATTTTCGCTTTTGTCAACGTTTTTGCCCCCGGAAATTGATTTTTTTCCGGCGTATCCTTGGGCATACACCAACCGTCCGCAACGTTCCCTGCTTTGTGCATAGAATATCATAGTATTTCATACCCCACTCATGCTATACTGCACATGGAAACCTCCAATCACCTCACCCGACGGAAGCGCCAGTCTCCGCCGGGTCTTTTTATGCCTCAAATTCGCTGTACCCCACCCGTGGAGATGAAATCCTCTGCGCGTGGAGGCGCAGCATCGTTCGTTCCTCATTGCACAGAAAGGATGGTGGACTTGGCTGGACTGACCGAGAAACAGCGCCGCTTCTGCGACGAGTACCTGATTGACCTGAACGCGACGCAAGCCGCCATCCGCGCCGGATATTCCCCGAAAACGGCAGCGACAATTGCGGCAGAAAACCTCACAAAACCTAAGGTTGCTGAAAACATCAAAAAGCGCATGGATGAAAAGGAAGATGCGCTGATTGCCAAGCAGGACGAAGTACTGAAATATCTGACGGCGGTGATGCGCCGGGAGATGAAGGAATTTGTCGTCGTGACGTGCATGGAGGAGAAGACGGAAGTCATCCCCGGCGAGGGCGGCAGCAAGCCCACCCGGCGCACGACGAAGAAGGAAGAACCGAAGGTCGTCGAGATTCCGGCGCGGCTGTGCGACGCGAACAAGGCGGCAGAGCTGCTGGGCAAGCGCTACGGGCTGTTCACGGACAGGGTGGATGTGTCGGGCAGCCTGCCGGTGATTTTGGCGGGAGAGGATGCGCTTGACGACTAATCAGCCGCGAATCTACCTGCCGGATGTCGTCGGGCGCGGCTACGGCGCGTTCTGGCGCTTCACGGGGCGCTACCGCGTGTGCAAAGGCAGCCGCGCAAGCAAGAAAAGCACCACGACGGCGCTGAATTTCATCTACCGCATGATGAAGTACCCCGGCGCGAACCTGCTGGTCATCCGCAAAACGTACCGCACATTGCGCGACAGCTGCTTCACACAGCTTCTCTGGGCGATTCACCGCCTGCAAGTGGAGGCGTTCTGGAGCTGGAAGGAAAGCCCGCTGGAAATCACCTACAAGCCGACAGGGCAGAAAATCTACTTTCGTGGCATGGATGATCCATTGAAATTGACCTCCATCACCGCGCAGAGCGGCGTGCTGTGCTGGGTGTGGATTGAAGAAGCCTACGAAATCATGAACGAGAGCGACTTCAACACGCTGGATGAATCCATCCGCGGCGAATGCGCACCGCCGCTGTTCAAGCAAATCACGCTGACGTTCAACCCGTGGAATCAGAAGCACTGGCTGAAAGCGCGCTTTTTCGACGTAGAAGACCCGGACATCCTCGCCATCACAACGAACTACCAGTGCAACGAGTGGCTGGACAAGCAGGATTTACGCCTATTTGAGCGGATGAAGGCGACGAACCCGCGCCGCTACAATGTCGCCGGGCTTGGCGAATGGGGCATTGTGGAGGGGCTCATTTACGAGCAGTGGCAGGAATCCGCGTTCGACCCGGCGGAAATCAGCCGGACGGGCAAACTGGAATCCGTGTTCGGGCTGGACTTCGGGTTCACCAACGACCCGACGGCGCTCTTCTGCGGATTGCTGGACATTCCGGCGCGCCGCCTGTACGTCTTTGACGAGCTGTACGAACGGGGGCTGACGAACGACATGATTGCCAAGCGCGTGACGGCGATGGGTTACGGCAAGGTGAACATCACCGCCGACGGCGCAGAGCCGAAATCCATTGCCGAACTGCGCGGCATGGGCTTGCGCGTGCACAGCGCGGCAAAAGGCGCGGACAGCATCCGCAGCGGCATCCAGTGGATTCAAAATCTCGAAATCATCATCCACCCGCGCTGCATAAATTTCCTGACGGAAATCAGCAACTACACATGGGCGAAAGACAAGTTCGGCAAGATGCTCGATGCCCCCATTGACGACTTCAACCACCTGATGGACGCGATGCGGTATGGGCTGGAAAAGTTCATTGTGGGGAAAAAGTGGACGTATTGACGGGCAGATTCGCGAAGTTGGCGAGCCGTTCGAGATAGACGGCAAGAAGGCAGAGTACCCCGGCGCATTCGGGCGACCCGAAGAGGACTGCAACTGCCGGTGCGTGGCGCTGACAAGGGCGAAGTGGGCGCTGGATGCGGACGAGTTGCAGACCATGAAGGACAGGGCGAAGTTCTTCGGGCTGGACAAGACGGAGGGGTTCAGGGAGTTTGAGGAGAAGTACGTCAGAGTGTCCGAAACCTTGAAAAGTCAAACAAAAAGTGGTATAATGCACGAGGAAGCAAACTATGTGAGCAAAAAGGGTTTTGTCATTCATCAAGACAAAATTCAGAAATACTTTCTGCTTCCCGGCGCAAAGCATTTCCAAGAGTTTCTTGACGTAGGTTACAGTTCCGACCCTCAAACGATAGAAATGGAATCACTGCGATTGGCATCCGACATCGAGGCGTTCTATGATTTGAGCAAGGTGTTCGACTTCAAGCAGCAACCAAATGGCAGTTACCGCTTTAGCCTGTATGCTTATTTGGGGTTAGGCGAGAAGAAAAGATTCCGAACTGTTTGGGCGAAGGATAGCCCAGATGCTATGCCGCGCCTAATTACAGCGCATAGGGAGTGATAGACATGCTGGAACTTTTCGACCACGTTCGCATATTGCGCAACGGCGTAACAGGGCAGATTGTAGACGTTTGCGGAGCTGGCAATTCGGCGCGTTTCGTTGTGGAAAGCGATGCAGAGAACGTGGACGAAACAGCAGACTACCCTTGCAAGTGGTCGCTGTACGACTGCCAAGAAGACGAACTGGAAAAGATAGAAACAGAATGAGCATCAGAAGCTATTGCGGCAAGAAAGTCCTGATTACAGCGGACGAACAGGAGAAGTTCGCGGGCGTTGTGGTGGATTATGTGTTTCCCGAAGATAACAATCCAGAGGGAGAGAGCATCATCATCCGCAGCATAGACGGGCAGCTGATAGAGTTCCGCCCAGAAGAAATCAAGACAATCGAAGAAATTCGCTAAAAGCACCCTGCACGCGCACGGTGCTTTTTTTGAACCCTCAATTCACCACCAAGGAGGCGCATCCCTATGTTATCCCCTGCGGAAATCCGCACATTCATCGACAGTGACAGCGCATCCACCCGCAAGCAGCTTGCGCGGCAGGGTCAGCGTTACTACGAGGGCGACCACGACATCCGCAATTACCGCCTGTTCTTCATCAACGCCGACGGCACGCCGCAGGAGGACAAGAACCGCTCGAACATCAAAATCAGCCACCCGTTCTTCACCGGGCTGGTAGACCAAGAGGCGCAGTACATGCTGTCCGGGCAGGAAGCGTTCGTGCGGTCGGACATTCCGGAACTTCAAGCGGCGCTCGAAGATTATTTCGACGAGGATTTCACCGCCGAACTCTACGAGGTCATCACGGGCGCGGTGGCGAAGGGCTTCGAGTACATGTACGCCTACAAGGATGCGGACGGCCGCACGCGCTTTCAGGCGGCGGACGGCCTCGGCGTGGTGGAAGTCCGGGCGAAGGATACGGACGACGGCTGCGAGTACGTCATCTACTGGTACATCGACCGCATCGGCAAGGACAACAAAGCCATCAAGCGCATTCAGGTGTGGGACAAAAAGCAGACGCACTTCTTCTACCAGGTGAACGAGGGCGAGATTGTGCCGGACAATTCCGCACCGCTGAACCCGCGCCCGCACACTATCTGGCGCAAGCCCGGCGACGAAAGCACCTACTTTGACGGCTTCGGCTTCATCCCCTTCTTTCGCCTGGACAACGGGCAGAAGCAATTTTCCGGCCTCAAAACCATCAAGGGGCTGATTGACGACTACGACCTCATGTCCTGCGGGCTTTCCAACAACATTCAGGACGCGAACGAAGTTCTCTACGTCGTCAAGGGCTTTGAGGGCGACAACCTCGATGAGCTGATGACGAACATCCGGGCGAAAAAGCACATCGGCATCCCGGATTCCGGCGGCGACGTGGAGATTCGCACGATTGACATTCCCTATCAGGCGCGCCAGACGAAGCTGGAACTGGACGAGAAAAACATCTACCGCTTCGGCATGGGCTTCAACGCCGCGCAGGTCGGCGACGGCAACGTGACGAACGTGGTCATCAAGAGCCGCTATGCGCTGCTTGACCTCAAGTGCAACAAGCTGGAAATCCGGCTGAAGCAGTTCATGCGCAAGCTGCTGAAAATCGTCTTGGCGGAAATCAACGAATCCGGCGGCACGGACTACCAGATGCAGGACGTGTATTTCGACTTCCAGCGCGAAGTGATGGCGAACGCGCTGGACAACGCGCAGATTGCATTGACCGACGCGCAGAAGCAGCAGGCGCAAGTGAACACGCTGATGACGCTTGCGGACGTGCTGGATGACGAAACGCTGCTGGAAAACATCTGCGACGTGCTGGAACTGGACTACAAGACGATTCGCGGGCGGACGAAATCAGACGACGGCGCGGCGGACGTGGTGCTGGATGACGTTCCGGCGGAAGAGGATGACGCGGGGTGATGTGAATGCGCAAGAGCGAGAAGGAAGCCCTGCAAGCCATGCTGGATGATGAGCAGGAAACCATCAAGGCACTGGAAAAGGCGTACCAGCGGGCGATTCGGCGCATCGACAACCACATTCGCATCCTCGAAAGCGACGAAATGACGCAATCGAAAATCTACCAGAAGCGCTATCAGGAGGCGATGAAAGCCCAAATCAACGCCGCGCTGGACGAACTGCACAAGAAAAGCAATCAGACCATCGAAGAATACCTGACGCGCAGCTACCAGCACGGCTACGTCGGCACAATGTACAGTCTGCACAAGCAGGGAATGCCGCTGCTCTCACCCATTGACCATCGTGCCGTCACCCGCGCCGTCCGCACGGACAGCAAGCTCAGCGGGCGGCTGTACGGTGAACTCGGCGTGGATATGCAGAAGCTGAAGAAGACCATCCGCCGGGAGATTTCCATCGGCATCTCCATCGGCAGCGACTATAACATGATTGCCCGTCAGGTGCAGATTTCTTCCGGCATTCCGCTCAAACGCGCCAAAACCATCGTCCGCACCGAGGGACACCGCATTCAGCAGCAATCCGCCGATGACGCACGCAACGCCGCCAAGGGGCAAGGCTGCCAAGTGGTCAAGCAGTGGGATGCCGTGCTGGATGGCAACACGCGCACGGATCACCGCGTACTGGACGGGCAAATCCGCGAAGTCGGCGAACCGTTCGAGATAGACGGCAAGAAAGCCGAATACCCCGGCGCATTCGGGCGACCCGAAGAGGACTGCAACTGCCGATGCGTGGCGCTGACGCGGGCGAAATGGGCGCTGGATGCGGACGAGTTGCAGACCATGAAGGACAAGGCGCAGTTTTTCGGGCTGGACAAGACGGAGGGGTTCAGGGAGTTTGAGGAGAAGTATCTGAAAGCCGCGGAGGAAAGCGAAAAGGTATTCTACAATCAGGAGCGAATCACAAAAAGCCGAGCGTTCGCAGTGGATTCCAAGGTGATTGAAAGCCGAGAATATGCGGATAAATTCGACCTGATGGCGAACAGCCCGCAAGAGCGGCGCGAGTTCCTGAAAGCCGCCAAGGAACTGCTGCAGCATCGTTCCGGGCAGAACGGCGAGGACTTGTACCTGTATAACCGCGATAGGCAGACGTGGGTGAAGTCCGTCACAGGCAACAAGCCGGGAACGCCGGAGTACACGGTGGAAATCTTCAACGCCATTAAAAAGGCGAAGGAGAAAGGCGAGCAAGTGGTAGCGTTCCACAACCACCCCGGCAGTATGCCGCCGAGCGCGGCAGACATCAACGCTGCATTGCAAAATGGGTATTCGGCGGGCTATGTGCTGTGTCATGATGGGACGATTTACAAGTACAGCGCACCCAAAACGAAAATCATTGATGCAATTTATAACAAGCGTGTTGACAGCTTCAAAAAAATAGGCTACAATGAAGGTGATGCACAGCGTAAGGCACTGGAATATCTGTCGGAGTTGTACGATTTTTCTTTCAGGGAGGTGAAGTAACGTGGCAAAACGAGTAGTTTACCGCGAAAATGACAACATTGACTACGAAGAACGCGCAAAGTATGCCGCTATGTCACGCGAAGAGCTGGACAAGCTGCTGAAAGAAGATGACGTGATGATTCTCCGTCAGCTTGAAGAAGCTGCCGCACCACTTCCTGAAAAGCCGGAAATGAAGGTACGCTGCGTAAATGACACAGACCACATCTATCTGAAAAACGGCAAGGTATATAGCGCATACCATTCGGTGACGGGACTTTTCCGCGTGACGGATGACAGCGGCGAAACGTTCCTGTACTCTCCGGAAGACTTTGAAATCGTGGAAGAATATTAAGCACCCTGCCCCCCCGCACGGTGCTTTTTTGATGCGCTGAACTTGCACATAATTGCGTGTGAATTGCGTGCAATTGCAACTTGCCGTCAACTTGCAAACGCTTGATTTTCCTGCGTTTGCTGGCTTTTGGGTCGGTAAAATTGCAACTTAACTTGGGACAAACTTAGGACAAACATCATCTTGCGAAAAGCAGCCGCACACCTCGTGCAGGCTGTTTTTTCATACAATAATTCCGAAAAGGAGTGGTATCATGGACATCTCTACCATGGGCACGGTGCTGGCGATTGTCGTCATCACCTACCTGATTGGCCTGCTCTGCAAGAGCGTCGGCAGCATCCGCGATGAGCTGATTCCGGTCATCGTGGGCGCGGCGGGCGGCGTGCTGGGCATCGTGGGCATGTACGTCATCCCGGATTTCCCGGCGAAGGACGTGCTGAATGCGCTCGCGGTCGGCATCGTGTCGGGGCTCGCCTCGACGGGCGTGAATCAGGTGTATAAACAACTCGGCAAAGCAGAAATTGACCCCGGTGGTGATTGACGATGGCATCAAAAACGGTCAGCGCGGCGGAGGTGGTCGCCCTCTTCCGCCGCGCGCTGGCGGAAAAATGGGGGTACATCTGGGGCGGCACGGGGCAGGTTCACACGCAGCGTGCGCAGACGATACGCTACGGGCAGCAGTGGGTCGGGCGGCGCGTTGCGGACTGCTCCGGGCTGTTTTGGTGGGCGTATAAGCAGCTGGGTGGGTATATGTACCACGGCAGCAACACCATGTGGCGCAAGTACGCCGCCGCCAAGGGGGCATTGCAGGGCGGCAAGCGCACCGACGGTCAGCCGCTCAAGCCCGGCACGGCGGTTTTCCTCACCAAGGGCAGCGACCGCCACCACGTCGGCGATGGCAAGGTCATCGAGGCAATGGTACGCTGACCAGCTACGTCAAGACGACCGACAAGAACACGCAGGAGATTACGATCGTCAAGCAGACGATGAACGGCATGAGCGGCACGCTGGGGACGAAAGTCAGCAAAGACGACGTGGTGGCGGTCATCAATCAGACGGCGGGCGCGGTCAAAATCAACGCGAACTGCATTGATTTGGAGGGGTATGTGACGGCGAGCGAGTTTGAAACTGTTGCAGCGTATACGCAGGTATTCAAAGGCGGCGAAATCAGCGGTTTAACGATGGAAGCCGTGGAAGGTACGTTTTCGCATATTCTTGCGGACGATGGACGTATCCCTATGCTTACTGTGAGTAACGCTGGCGGTTTCGGCATCAACGTCGAACAGATGGGGCTGACTGTGTACGATAGCGGCTATCACACGTTTATCGTCACGAAAAACGGGGACGACTACACTTTCTACCTCGATAACTGCAAGATTTACGGCAACAAACTCACTTATCCGCAGGCAGAGACGGGAGAAAAAAAACTCTACATCGGCGGCTGGGAAAGCGGTTGGAGCATGGTAAGCGGAACAATTATGGACATCCGAATTTACAACAAGTGCATTGACGCTAATACCGTCAGTGAACTGAATGATATTTTCGCCGCATCATAAAAACATGGGGGGACACGCATGAGTCTTGACACCATCATCGTCGCCAGGATTTCCCTGCTGGGCACGCTGGCAGGCAGCTACTTCGCCAACAGCAAGACAATCGCCCTGCTGTCCTACCGCTTGGAGCAGCTGGAGCGCAAGGTGGAGAAGCACAACTCCGTCGTCGAGCGGACGTTCCAGTTGGAGAACAACGTGCAGACCGCGTTCAGCCGGATTGACGAGATTCGGGAAACGCTGCACGAGCATCAGGAGACATGAAAAAAGCCGGGATGGCGGCGGAGAGAGAAGTCCTCTGCGGCTGTCCCGGCTCTTTTTCTGTGAATCACATCAATTCATGCGAGGAAAGCGGCTGCTCGAACAGACCGCACATCGGCGAAGCTGGTCGAAACTGTCGCACCGCCGCGCAGCCACTCAAAAACGAAATTGGCTTCCAAGGTCAAGGGTTGATTGCCCCGGTTGTATCTGAGGGCGTAGTCGCGCTTTTCGGGCGTATCCGCGAAGGAAAAGCTGAATGCACGCCGTCCTTTTCCCGCTGATAGGGGAGAATTGCCTGACCGAGCTTCAAATCGTCGCACAGTCCAGCGAAGGAAATGTCCTGCGCATGGGCGCGAAGCCAGTCGGCGGTTTCTTCCTGTTTCAGATGCTCCGGCGTCTGGGCGGCATCCATACGCCAACGGTGTTGACTGTGTTCACGATGACTTGCGCGGGACTGCTGAAAATGTTCCCCTCGATGTACGTTACCATTTTCCTCGCCCCTTCTGATGAAAGTCAGCACAGCCCTGCGCGCCGCTGTCTTGATGATACCATACGCGGCGGGGAATCGCAAGCATTTGCGGAAATTCCGCTGATTTTTTTGCCGTCGTGTATACGTCATCCACTCTGCGCACACTTCCAGCCCCTTTACCTGACTACCATTCTGACTACCGTCCTCGCCCAATTTCGGTAGTCAGCCCACATTCTAATGGCAAAAATCCGTCTGTTTTCATCATCAAAAATCCAATCAAAAATCCCCGGAAGCCTTGCACTTCCGGGGGATTTTCTCCTGTACGCCCGGCAGGAGTCGAACCTGTGACCTTCAGAGTCGGAGTCTGACGCTCTATCCAACTGAGCTACGGGCGCTCATCAGCCTAATTATTTTACCACAGCAGGGGAGGATTGTCAAGCGGAAATGCGGAAAAATCGCGGGGAAGGGATCGAAAGGAAAGCGGAAAGGTATCCGCAAGGGCGCGAAGCAGGGGAAAATCAGCTATCGAAAAATATCTGCCACATTTTCTGCGCATTTTGTGGGGATTTTTTAAAGAAATGCCGCTTGACCTCTTCTCAAACGGGCAAAAAACTGTTACAATAATACGAGAGCAGAAGATGCTCAAATCACGAGAGGAGAATGAATCCATGAAGAAGCTCGTTTCTCTCATCCTGGCGCTGGCGATGGTGCTGTGCGTGGTTTCCTTCGCGTCTGCGGATGAAACCTACCGCGTGGCGATGATTACCGACTCCGGCGACATCACCGACCAGTCCTTCAACCAGACGACCTACGAGGCCTGCAAGGCGTTCTGTGAGGCCAACGGCGTCGACTTCAACTACTTCAAGCCCACCGGTGACTCCGACGCGGAGCGCATCGCGCAGGTCGAAGCGGCCATCGACGAAGGCTACAACGTCATCGTCATGCCCGGCTACCTGTTCGCGGCGGCGATTGGCGAGTGCCAGCCGACGTACCCGGACGTGAAGTTCATCGCGCTGGACGTGAGCGAGTATGACCTCACCTCCAACGGCGTTGACCTGAGCAAAGCGTCCAACCTCTTCTCTGCTGTGTATCAGGAAGAACTTTCCGGCTACATGGCGGGCTATGCGGCAGTGAAGATGGGCTACAAGAAGCTCGGCTTCCTCGGCGGCATGGAGGTTCCGGCGGTGCAGCGCTTCGGCTACGGCTTCGTGCAGGGCGCGAATGACGCGGCGGTGGAACTGGGCATCGCGGCGGACGTCTCCTGCGAGTACGTCTACGGCGGCAAGTTCATGGGCGATGCTGACATCACGGCGTACATGGACAACTGGTACGCCACCAAGGGCGTGGAAGTCGTGTTCGCTTGCGGCGGCGGCATCTACACCTCTGCGGCGGAAGCGGCTGCGAAGGTCGGCGGCAAGATGATCGGCGTTGACTCCGACCAGTCTCCCATCATCAACCAGTATGCGGACGGCATGACGGTTACTTCCGCCATGAAGGGTCTGGCGGCGACGGTTAAGACGCTGCTGACCGATACCGTTGCGGGCAACTTCGACCTGCACGCGGGCAAGGTGGAGAACCTCGGCCTCGTGTCCGGCGACGACCTGACCCTGAACTACGTCGGCCTGCCCGTGGAGACCACGGAATGGAACGACACCTTCACCGTGGATGACTACACCGCGCTGGTGAAGGCGATGGTGGATGGCAAAGTGACCGTTTCCAGCGACATTACCGTGCGTCCGGAAACGACCATTGCGGTCAACTACAACGGCAACATCAAGTAATCTCACCTTCCGGGGGATGGCAACGTCCCCCGGATTCTGACAAGAGCTTCCGCCGGGGGAGTCCTCTGCCGCGCGGAAGTTTTTGTCAGAATCAAGCGCGTTTTCGGCGCACACGGGGAATCATCCGCCGCAAAATCGGCGAAATCAATGGGAAAAACAGAACATCAAGGAGGAAATGCTTCATGGAGAAACAGCGCGTTCAAACGCCGGACGAAAGCACGCCTTATGCCATCGAAATGCTGCATATCACCAAGCGCTTTCCCGGCATCATTGCCAATGACGACATCACCCTCCAGCTGCGCCACGGCGAAATCCACGCGCTGCTGGGTGAGAACGGCGCGGGCAAATCGACGCTGATGAGCGTCCTTTTCGGCTTGTATCAGCCTGAGAAAGGCGAAATCAGGAAGGATGGCGAAACGGTGTCCATCCGCAACCCCAACGACGCCACCGCGCTGGGCATCGGCATGGTACACCAGCACTTCAAGCTGGTGGAGTGCTTCACCGTGCTGGACAACATCATTCTGGGCGTTGAACCGACGAAATTCGGCTTCCTGCAAAAGAAAGAGGCGCGGCAGAAGGTGCTGGCGCTGTCCGAGCGTTACGGGCTGCACGTCGACCCCGACGCGAAGGTGGAGGATATCACCGTTGGGATGCAGCAGCGCACGGAAATCCTCAAAATGCTCTACCGCGACAACGAAATCCTGATTTTCGACGAGCCGACCGCCGTCCTGACGCCGCAGGAGATTGACGAGCTGATGCAGATTATGCGCAATCTGGCGGCGGAGGGCAAGTCTATCCTCTTCATCTCCCATAAGCTGGCGGAGATTATGGCGGTTTCCGACCGCTGCACGGTGCTGCGCAAGGGCAAGTACATCGGCACGGTGAACACGAAGGACACCACGCCGGAGGAACTGTCCGCGATGATGGTCGGGCGCAACGTCAACTTCCACGTCGAGAAGAAACCGGCGCAGCCCGGCGAGGTCGTGCTGAAGGTAGAAAACATGACCGTCGCGTCCCATGTGCACAAGAACAACGCGGTCAAAAATGTGTCGCTGGAGGTGCGCGCGGGCGAAATCGTCTGCCTTGCGGGCATTGATGGCAACGGTCAGACGGAGTTCGTGTACGGTCTGACGGGCTTGGAACCGCTCGTCAGCGGCAAAATCTACCTGGATGGTCAGAATATCACCCGTGCGTCGATTCGCCGGCGCTCGCTGGACGGCATGAGCCACATCCCGGAGGATCGCCACAAGCACGGCTTGGTGCTGGATTACTCGCTGGAAGACAACATCGTCCTGCAGCGCTATTTCGACCCGGAATTCACGCGCGCGGGCTTCCTGCGCCGCAAGAACATCCGCGCCTATGCCAATCGGCTGATTGACCAGTACGACATCCGCTCCGGGCAGGGCGCAACCACCATCGCCCGCAGCATGTCCGGCGGCAACCAGCAGAAGGCGATTGTCGCGCGCGAAATCGACCGCTCGCCGCACCTGCTGATTGCCATGCAGCCCACGCGCGGTTTGGACGTGGGCGCGATTGAGTACATCCACAAGCAGATTATCGCCGCGCGCGACGAGGGCAAGGCGGTGCTGCTGGTTTCGCTGGAGATGGACGAGGTGCTGGATGTTTCCGACCGTATTCTCGTGATGTACGAAGGCGAAATCGTCGGCGAGCTTGACCCGAAAACGACGACGGCGGAAGAAATCGGCCTGTATATGGCGGGCGCGAAACGGGAGGTGCGGTAAAGATGGCAAACGAACCTAAGAAAGTCCGGCAGCGCAGGTCGATGCTGCAAATTCCCGGCGTGCAAACGATTCTCTCGTCGCTGCTGTGTATCGTGCTGGGGCTGCTGGTCGGCTTCGTCGTGCTGCTGCTGATTGACCACGGCGTGAGCGAAAAGACGGGCAACCTCAACGCCATTGACGCGATTCTGGTTATCATCAAGAACTTCTGGAAGTATGGCAGCAGCACCGCGCAGATGAAGTATCTGGGCAACACGCTGGTCAAGACTGCGCCGCTGCTCATGTGCGGCTTGTCGGTGCTGTTCGCCTACAAGGTGGGCTTGTTCAACATTGGCGCGGCGGGTCAGTACGTCGTGGGCGCGGGTGCGGCGCTGTACTGTGCACTGGCGTGGAACATGCCGTGGTATGTGTGCCTGCTGGCGGCGGCGCTCGCGGGTGCGCTGCTGGCGTGCATCTCCGGCGCGCTCAAAGCATTCTGCAACGTCAACGAGGTTATCTCCTGCATTCTGCTCAACTGGATCAGCCTCTATGCCGTCAACAGCCTGCTGTCGCTCGTGAAGGACAGCAACACCCCTTACACCGTCAAGCTGAGCGTGGGCAATCCGAGCGCGCTGATGCCGTCGCTGGGGCTGGAAAAGCTGTTCTCCAACAACCGCTATGTGACCATTGCCATTCCGCTGGCGATTGTCATTGCCGTGCTGATTTGGGTGCTGCTGAGCAAAACGAAGCTGGGCTACGAGCTGAAGGCGACCGGGCTGAACAAGAATGCCGCGAAATACTGCGGGATGCGCGAAAAGCAGAATCTCATCCTGACGATGGGGATTGCGGGCGCGCTGGCGGGCATCGGCGCGGGCTTCATGTTCCTCTCTGGCTTTGAGGAATGGGCAGTGGCGCAGTCGGCGGTTCCGGCGATGGGCTTCAACGGCATTGCCGCGGCGTTCCTCGGCGGTCTGCACCCGATTGGCACGATTTTCGCATCCTTCTTCATCCAGCACATCACCTTCGGCGGCGCGTATGTTGACCGCGCCATCTATTCTTCGCAGATTTCCGACCTCATTTCGGCGGTCATCATCTACATGTGCGGCTTCGTGCTGTTCTTCCGGCAGGTTATGACGCGCCTGGCGGAGCGCAAAGCGGAAGCGAACCTGCGGAAGGAGGCGAATCTCAAATGACACTCTTGCTGCAATATATGCTGATGTTTGCATCAGTCCTGCTGCTGGTGGCGCTGGGCGGCTGCTTCTCGGAGCATTCCGGCGTGATTAACATTGGGCTGGAGGGCATCATGGTTTTCGGCGCGCTTGGCGGTGCGCTGATGATGAAGTACATGCCCGACGGCACGGCGGTCGTCGTGGTCATCCTCCTGACGACGCTGATGGCGATGATTTTCGGGATGCTGTATTCGCTTCTGCTGGCGGTCGCGGCGATTAACTTCAAGGCAGACCAGACGCTCGTCGGCACGGCGATGAACCTGCTCGGCACGGCGGCGGCGACGGTCATCGTCAAGGCCATCAACATTGCCGAAGACGTGTCGAATGTCTCCTCCGCCATTACCTACATCAACGTCAAAAAGGCGTTTCTGGTGGATATCAATGGCTTCGAGTTCAACTGGTTCATGCTCATGGCGGCGATGCTGCTGGTGATTTCGTATGTCCTGCTGTACAAGACGCGCTTCGGTCTGCGTTTGCAGGCTTGCGGCGAGCATCCGCAGGCGGCGGATTCCGTGGGCATCAACGTCTACAAAATGCGCTATGCGGGCGTGATGATTTCCGGCGTGCTCGGCGGATTGGGCGGCTTGGTGTACATCACGGCGGGCGTGAGTGAATGGAAATTCGAGAATGGCGTGGCGGGCTTCGGCTTCCTTGCGCTGGCGGTGATGATTTTCGGGCAGTGGAAGCCCCTGCGGATTGCGCTGGCGGCGCTGCTGTTCGGGCTGTTCCGCAGCCTGAGCAATGTCTACACCGGCTTTGACTTCCTCGCGCAGCTGAACCTGCCCAGCACGTTCTACAACATGCTGCCGTACATCATTTCGCTCCTTGTGCTGGCGCTGACGAGCAGCAAGTCCCGCGCGCCGAAGGCCGAGGGTATCCCATACGACAAGGGAAGCAGGTAAGGAGAGTGCCCATGTTCCCCTGCGACGTGGAAATCACGGACTTTCGCCTGCACACCGCAAGCGGCGCACCTGTGCTGACACTCTCCTTTTGTGCTGATGGCAAAGCGCAAACGCTCCGTTTCCTGTCCATAAGCGACGTGACGCTGCGTTTTCCCGCCATCCCGATGCAGATTTGCGGCTTCGAGATTCGCGACCACCGCGCGGACGGCTGGGATGCCGACCAGCGCTACGAAATCAGCGACTTCGAGGACGGCGCGCTGCACTTCTTCTGCCGCGAAATCGAGACCGAAAACGGCGAACCGCTGTCGTGATGCTGGCAAAATGGAAAACGAACGCCCTGCCGGGGTGAAAAATTCCGGCAGGGCGATTTTTATGCAAAAGTGTTTTGAAAACCAGAACGCAAGGAAAAGCAGTCAAGCCTGGACGCCACCGCCGTTCTTTCCTGCAAGAAACTTTTGCGGCAGGGGGAGTCCAGAAGGGGCTGAAGTCCAGACTTGCACCCTCTTCAGCGCCCTCAGGGCGTTCTTTGGAACCTTTCTGTCGCAACAGAAAGTAACGTTTTCGCCTCCGCAGAGGCGACGGGAGTGGCGGATGAAATCAAGATTGGTTTTGAAATCGAGCATGGGAAAGATGCTGCGAAAGGCGCATCAGTCGCATTCCAAATCTCCCCGAAACACCGCGTGACAGCGTGTGCAGCGCATTGTCACCCAAACCCAAGTGAACATATCGTCGGGATTCGCAAACGCCGCGAGTTCCTCCGCCTCCGGGTACTCAAAGGTCAACCGCAGCTGAAACGCCGCATTCCGGCACTTCGGGCAAATCGCCGGATGCAGGGGAATCGGCGCGGGCGGCTGCCTGTCATCCAGCACATTCGCATAGCCGTCGCATCGGCTGTCAAAAAGCGGAACGTCGCCGTCTGGCTGATGAAGCGCAACGCAAAGCACGTCCCCATCCGCCAGAAGCTGATTTTGCCCGAAAAGCCCGCGTTTCAGCCTTCCACAGAGCTGAATGTGCAGTTCTTTCGAGCCGTTCAGCACAATCGCACAGCGGACGCGGCTGGCTGTGTCGTCCACATCGGCGGCATAGGGGCGCACGGCGGCGGGAAGCAGCATGAAACATCCTCCTATTCCAAAAGCGGCAGGGGATTCCTCCACCTGCCGCCCAAGTTCTCATTACTTCATCCGTTCTTCCAGTTCGGCGCGGCGGGCTTCATAGCCGGGCTTGCCGAGCAGGGCGAACATGTTCTTCTTGTAGGCTTCGACGCCGGGCTGGTCGAAGGGGTTCACGCCCAGCAGATAGCCGGACAGACCGCACGCCTTCTCGAAGAAGTACACCAGATAGCCGAAGTGGTAGGCATCGGCTTCGTCAATCTCGATGATGATGTTGGGCGTGCCGCCGTCCATGTGCGCCATCAGCGTGCCCTGATACGCCTTGCTGTCCACAAACTGCACGGACTTGCCCGCCAGATAGTTCAGACCGTCGATGTCCTCGTCCGCCGCCTCGATGACCAGCTCACTGCGCGGATTCTTCACCCACACAACCGTCTCGAACAGGCTGCGCGTGCCATCCTGAATGAACTGCCCGATGGAGTGCAGGTCGGTGGAGAAGTTCGCCGCCGTCGGGAAAATGCCCTTGTTGTCCTTGCCCTCGCTCTCGGCGAACAGCTGCTTGAACCACTCGCCGGTCATCATCAGCGCCGGCTCGTAGTTCACCAGAATCTCGATGTTCTTGCCCTTGCGGTAGAGGATGTTGCGCAGCGCGGCGTACTTGTAGGCGGGGTTGGTGTCCAACGTGCCCTCCTTGCAGCATTCGCGCGCGTCCGCCGCGCCCTTCATCATCGCGGCAATGTCGATGCCTGCCGCGGCAATCGGCAAAAGACCCACCGCCGTCAGCACGGAGAAGCGTCCGCCGACGTCATCCGGCACAACAAAGGACTCGTAGCCCTCGACGTTCGCCAGATTCTTCAACGCACCGCGCGCCTTGTCGGTCGTGGCGTAAATGCGGCCCTTCGCACCCTCTGCGCCATACTTTTCTTCCAGCATCTTCTTGAACACGCGGAAAGCAATCGCGGGTTCGGTCGTCGTGCCGGATTTGGAGATAATGTTGACGGAGAAGTCACGGTCGCCGATAATCTTCACCACATCATTGATATAGGAAGAAGAAATGTTGTTGCCCACGAAGTAGATTTCGGGGATGCCCTTTTCACGCACGCCGTTGTACATCTGCCCCTTGCAGAACTCAATGGCCGCGCGCGCGCCGAGGTACGAGCCGCCGATGCCGATGACAACCAGCACGTCGCTGTCGCCCTGGATCTTTTTCGCCGCCTTCTGGATGCGGGCAAACTCTTCCTTGTCGTAATTCACGGGAAGGTCGAGCCAGCCGAGGAAATCACTGCCCGCGCCCTTGCCGGTCAGCAGTTCGTCATTGACTGCATTCAGCAGGGTTTCCATGTTCGTCAGTTCCGCAGGCTTCACGAAGCCGTTCACGCCGGTGGTTTTCAGTTCCATAGCCATGAGAATATCCCCCTCTTTTTGTGTCAAGCGGCGAAAGGGAAAGACCAAATGCCGCTTCTGCGTGTATTATATAGCGTTTTGGGCAAAATGGCAAGCCCATTTTTGTTTCTGATGGCGCAGAAACAGGCAGACGCAGGGGTTTCGCCTCTGCGGAGGCGACGAAGAGCATGAAAACAGACGAAGTCTGCGATTGCCCTTTGGAAACCTTCGGTCGCCATCTTCATACTTTTGGGGTATCGCGGCTTCTTTTCCCCGTTCGCGAATAAACACGCGGGCATAGCAGGGGAGTGTCACCAACTGAATCGCGCGAAAGGGAGTCCAGAGGGTCGAAGACCCTTTGGTGGGGTCAAGGGGCAACGCCCCTTGGTCTCCTTCAATCAACACGCGGGCATAGCCTGAAAGTGCGTTCAACTCAATCGCGCGAAAGGGTCAAGGGAGGAAGGTAGATTGTCAAGCAAGTGCAACACCGAAAAAGACCTCAAAAGGGGTGCGCCAGCCTAATCTTTTGCGGGGTCTGTGATTCAGCA
>JABLTM010089332.1_pt1 | contig 29306 bp, 37 predicted proteins | sample 7160121 | NCBI WGS metagenome assembly JABLTM01 (sample SAMN14651224, study PRJNA627086) | human gut metagenome | isolation source: feces | host: Homo sapiens
CAGCGGTAGCGCTCTTGGTGGTGCTTGCAATGTATGTAGCGTACAGGTGGTATGTAAGCGTAAAAGAAACTGCCTACGAGGAAGCAGAGGAGAGCATTAAGCGTGCAGTGAGAGAAGCAGGCAGACCCGTGGTCAAGGTCGAAGTTGAAATGAAAGGAAAGTGGTAATGAGCATTGTAGGAATACTGCTGATAACAATAGCCGTGCTTGCAGGGATAGATGTAGTGATGTATCTTGTGCTGAGCGTGGTGGATAGGCACTGGGAGAAACGTTTTGAAAACGAGGAGGATAAGAACAATGAAAGTTCTGATAGCCTGTGAGGAATCTCAAGAGGTCTGCAAAGCGTTCCGTGCGAAAGGACACGAAGCGTACAGCTGCGATATTCAGATGTGTTCAGGCGGTCACCCTGAATGGCATATATGCAATGATGTTTTGGATATTATCAATGGCAATACCGATTTCTTCACCTGTGACGGCAAGCAGCATATGAGCGTACAGCCGATAAGGGAGGAAGAAGAATGCTGACGAGAGAAGAAACGATAAAGGCATTTGAATGCTGCTACATGACGTATAACTGCAAAGAATGTCCGCTTGACAAGCAAGGGAAATGCTACATCAGAAATTTCGGAAAGCCAGAGGTAAACAAAGCTGTCATGCACTACCTTAAAGAAAATGAGCCTGCACCTGTGGCAACAGGCACAAGCTCGGAGGTATCTGCAAAAGAAGATACCGATAACATACAATTTAATGGTAGCACAAAAGAACAGATTTGTCAAGCATACAAAACTGCTGATGAAGCTTGCTCAAATATACTTACTGTTTATGAGGGAATGTCAGAATGTGAGCAGAGAGCCTTTGATATCGGAGAGGCATACGGAAAGATATGCAGCACAAGGGATAAGCTTGAAAATATGAGAGGAGAGAACTAAAATGTCAGTAAAAATAAACTCACTTGAATTTGAGAACGTAAAGAAGATAAAAGCCGTGCAGCTTGAGCCTGCAAAGAATGGACTTACTGTTATCGGCGGTAAGAACAGGCAGGGCAAGACCTCTGTCCTTGACGCTATCGCTTGGGCACTTGGGGGAGATAAGTACAAGCCGTCCTCTCCTCAGCGTGAGGGGTCTGTTGTCGAGCCGCATTTGAAGATCACCCTCGATAATGGTATCGTGGTGGAGCGTTCGGGCAAGAACAGCTCTCTCAAAGTCACCGACAGCACAGGCAAAAAAGGCGGTCAACAGCTTTTGAACAGCTTCGTTGAACAGTTTGCACTTGACCTGCCTAAGTTCATAAATCAGTCAAGCAAGGAAAAAGCTTCAACTCTGCTGAAAATAATCGGTGTGGGTGATACGCTCTATCAGTTGGAGCATAAGGAACATTCCCTCTATGACCAGCGTACCGCTATCGGCAGGATAGCTGACCAGAAGTCTAAATTCGCTAAAGAAATGCCCGTGTATGCAAATGTCCCTGCCGAGCCTGTTTCGGCTTCGGAGCTTATCAGACAGCAGCAGGATATACTTGCTCGCAACGGCGAAAATCAGCGTAAGCGTGATCAGAAAGAATACTACGAAAAGCAGTTGGAGATTGCTAAGTCTGCCTATGAACGTGCAAAAGCAAGCTATGAAGCGGCAGCGAACAACTTCAAGCTCGCAAGCCTTGACGCACAGGACCTTGTGGACGAAAGCACAGCGGAGCTTGAAAAGAATATCTCAGATATCGAGGAGCTGAACAAGAAGATAAGGGCAAATCTCGACAGGGAAAAAGCTGAGATAGATGCTGAGGACTACCGTTCACAGTATACATATCTCACTGAGCAGATAGAGGGCGTAAGACAGGCTAAAACTGACCTGCTGGGCAGTGCCGACCTGCCTCTTGAGGGGCTTTCAGTTGAGGACGGAGAGCTACTGTATAACGGGCATAAGTGGGATAGTATAAGCGGAGCAGAACAGCTTATCGTCGCTACCTCTATCGTGAGAAAGCTCAACCCTGACTGCGGTTTTGTCCTGCTGGACAAGCTTGAACAAATGGATACCGACACCCTTGATGACTTCGGCAAGTGGCTTGAAGCACAGGGCTTGCAGGCGATAGCCACAAGAGTTTCTACAGGTGACGAATGCAGTATCATTATTGAGGACGGCAGGTCAATGGACAATGATAAGGAAGAAAACACAGAAACGAAAACTTGGAAAGCAGGTGCATTTTAATGTATGAGATAACATCAGGAGTTGTAAGCTCCGCACAGAAAGTTGTGATATATGGTCCTGAGGGCATAGGCAAATCCACCTTTGCGGCTCAGTTCCCCGACCCTGTATTTATTGATACTGAGGGCAGCACAAAGAAGCTGAACATCAGACGTTTTCCTAAGCCAACAAGCTGGGAAATGCTCAAAAACGAGGTAAAGGAAGCTATGAACGGCAGGCTCTGCAAGACCCTTGTCATTGATACATTTGATTGGGCTGAACAGCTTTGCATTGAAACTATCTGCTCGGCACATCAGAAGAAAGGCATTGAAGATTTCGGCTACGGCAACGGCTATGTTTACGAAAAAGAGGAGATAGGCAAGTTTCTTAATCTCTTGCAGGAGGTAGTTGACAGCGGCATACACGTTGTGCTTACGGCTCACGCTCAGATGAGAAAGTTTGAACAGCCTGACGAGCTGGGCGCTTATGACCGCTGGGAACTGAAACTCGGCAAAAAGACCTCTTCTCAGATATCGCCTCTTGTGAAAGAATGGGCAGATATGGTGTTGTTTGCAAACTACAAAACATATGCAGTAGCTGTGGATAAGGACGGCAAGAAGTTCAAGGCTCAGGGCGGTGACCGTGTTATGTACACCACACATCACCCTTGCTGGGACGCTAAAAATCGTGACGGACTTCCGTCTGAAATGCCTTTTGAGTATAGTGGTATAGCTCACCTGTTCACTTTCAGTGGGCAACACAGCAACAGTTTTGCTACAGTTGCTACCGCAGTAGCTGTTGAAGATGCCACGACAAAACAGCTTGTACAGACAGAACAGAAAGCAGACGAGCCAAAAGCTAACGAGCCCCTTACTGATCTCAGCGGCTTTGAGGACGTTGCACCACCGCCTATCATTATCCCTGAGGGCATACCGAAAGCACTTGCGGACCTTATGAGAGCCAACAACGTAAGCGAATCGGATATACGTCTTGTGGTATCTCAGAGAAACTATTTCCCTTATGATACTCCTATCACAAACTATCCTGACGACTTTGTGCAGGGCTGTTTGATAGGTGCTTGGGAGCAAATGCTGCCGCTTATCAGAGAAAATCAGAAAGTACCATTTTAAAAGGAGGACAACACTATGGATAATTTTATGGAATACGGCTGGGAAGATGAGATAGTCAACGAGGGTGGGGACTTTGTCCTGCTCCCTGAGGGGGACTATGACTTCACCGTTGCAAAGTACGAACGTGCAAGACACGAGGGGTCGGCAAAAGTGCCGCCCTGCAATATGGCAAAGGTCACATTCACCATTTGGGGTGCAGAGGACAGCGTGGAGATAACAGAGAATTTCTTCCTTTGTAACAAGTTTGAGTGGAAACTCTCAGCACTTTTCTTGGCTCTCGGTCTGAAAAAACACGGTGAGCCGCTGAAAATGAACTGGAACGCTATCACAGGCAAAAAGGGCAAATGCCACGTTTATGTTGACAACTACAAGAACAAGGACGGTGAGGACAGGCAGTCCAACAAGATAAAGAAGCTTTATGCCTATGATGAGAATGTGACTACTGTTCAGCCTGCTCAGACGCAGACACCGCAGTATAGTCAACCTACTCAGACAGGTGGCTGGAAAGCCGGTGCGTTCTGATGATGAATTTAAGACCATATCAAAACGAGGCTAAGCTTGCTATACTCGAACAATGGTCTGAGGGAATAAACAAAGTCCTTGCAGTTCTGCCCACAGGAACGGGAAAGACAATACTTTTCTCGGCTGTTACGGAAGAATGTGTGCGGCAGGGTAAGCGTGTGCTTATCCTTGCCCACAGGGGCGAGCTGCTCGACCAGGCGGCAGACAAGCTTATGAAGTCAACAGGGCTTGGCTGTGCCACCGAGAAAGCAGAGCAAAGCTGTTTAGGCTCTTGGTATCGTGTGGTAGTAGGCTCAGTTCAGACCCTTATGCGTGAGAAAAGGCTCAAAGGCTTTTCGGAAAATTACTTCGATACCATTATCATTGACGAGGCTCATCACGCTATCTCAGACGGCTATCAGAGAGTGCTTGACCATTTTCCAAAGGCTCAGGTACTCGGGGTGACGGCTACACCTGACAGGGGCGATATGAAGAACTTAGGCTCGGTGTTTGACAGCCTTGCATATGAATACACACTGCCTCAGGCTATCAAAGAGGGCTATCTTTCACCTATCAAGGCTATCACCATACCGCTGAAACTTGACCTTTCAGGAGTATCAACTCAGGCAGGCGACTTCAAGGCAAGTGATATCGACACGGCACTTGACCCATATCTTTATCAGATAGCTGATGAAATGCTCAAATACTGCAAGGAACGCAAGACAGTTGTGTTCCTGCCGCTTGTCAAGACCTCTCAGAAGTTCCGTGATATCCTTATCAGCAAAGGGTTCAACGCCGCTGAGGTCAACGGAGAAAGCACAGACAGAGCGGAGATACTTGAAGCTTTCGACAAAGGCGAATACAATGTGCTGTGCAACTCAATGCTCCTCACAGAGGGCTGGGACTGTCCGTCAGTTGACTGCGTTATCGTGCTAAGACCAACAAAGGTGCGTGGGCTTTACTGTCAAATGGTAGGCAGAGGCACAAGGCTCTGCGAGGGAAAGACAGAGCTTTTACTGCTTGACTTTCTGTGGCACACAGAACGCCACGAGCTTTGCAGACCTGCACACCTTATCTGTCAGAATGAAGAGGTCGCTGAGAAAATGACCGAAAACCTTGCCAATGAGGCAGGCTGTGCAGTAGATATCGAAGAGGCAGAAAAACAGGCAAGTGAGGACGTTGTGGCACAGCGTGAAGAGTCTTTGGCAAAGCAGCTCAAAGAAATGAAAACACGCAAGAGAAAGCTCGTTGACCCTTTACAATATGAAATGTCAATACAGGCTGAGGACTTGTCCTCATATGTTCCTGCTTTTGGCTGGGAGTGTGCTCCTGCTACCGACAAGCAGAAAGCAAAGCTTGAAAAGTTGGGCATTTTCCCTGACGATATAGACAACGCAGGCAAGGCAAAGCTTATCCTTGACCGACTTGAAAAGCGCCGCAATGCAGGACTTACCACTCCAAAGCAAATACGGCTGCTTGAAAGCAAAGGCTTTGAGCACGTTGGCTCTTGGAGCTTTGACAGTGCAAGCAAGATGATAGCCCGTATCTCTGCCAATGGTTGGAGAGTGCCGAGAGATATCGACCCGAAAACATACACACCTGAGAACTAAGGAGAAGTGAATGGATAACACAAATTTGCTTAAAATGCTTGAATACATAGACCCTGCCAGCTGTGATTATCAAGAATGGGTCAACGTGGGAATGGCTCTCAAACACGAGGGCTATTCCGTGAACGATTGGGACAGTTGGTCGAGGTCAGACAGCCGTTATCACAGCGGTGAGTGCGAACACAAGTGGCAAGGCTTTAAGGGCAATGCTCAGCCCGTGACCGCAGGAACTATCGTGCAAATGGCAAAGGAGAGAGGATACAGCCCCCATGAGTTTCAGGCATACGATTGGGACGGCGAGATAGTTGCAGAAGAAAGCAGTCCCCTTGTAAACGGCGGTGAGGGCATACCGATCACCGAGCCTGCCCAATGGGATCCTGTCAAGGAGATAGTCACATATCTTGAAACACTCTTTGAGGCAGGAGAGAACGTGGGTTATGTTACGCAAACGTGGGAAACAGAAAAGGACGGCAAAACCAGGTATCTGCCCACAAAGGGCTGCTGTGACAGGACGGCAGGGGAGCTTATCAAGAGGCTTGGCGAATGTAACGGCGACATTGGTGCGGTGTTTGGCGACTACAAGGAAGAAGCCGGAGCGTGGATCCGCTTCAATCCTCTTGACGGCAAGGGCGTAAAGAACGAGAATGTAACAGACTACCGCTATGCTCTTGTTGAAAGCGACAGTATGCCTATAGAACAGCAGAACGCTGTGATGAGAGAACTTGAACTTCCTATCGCTGTGCTTGTATACAGCGGTGGAAAGAGCGTTCACGCTATCGTCAAGATAGACGCTCCAAACTATGATGAATACCGCAGGCGTGTTGATTTTCTTTACAAGGTCTGCAAGGAAAGCGGTCTTGACATAGATAAACAAAACCGCAATCCCTCACGTCTTAGCCGTATGCCAGGCGTTATGAGGAACGGCAAGAAACAGTTCATTATTGACAAGAACATAGGAAAAGAAAGCTTTTCGGAATGGAAAGATTACATAGAGAGTATCAATGATGATCTCCCCGACCCTGAGAGCCTGAGTGCTGAGTGGGATAACCTGCCTGAGCTTGCTCCGCCACTTATTGACGGTGTTCTCAGACAGGGTCACAAAATGCTCATTGCAGGTCCGTCAAAGGCAGGAAAGTCATATGCTCTTATCGAGATGTGTGTTGCGATAGCTGAGGGGGTCAAGTGGTTTGGCTGGCAATGCACCAAAGGCAAGATACTGTACGTCAACCTAGAGCTTGACAGAGCCTCTTGTCTGCACCGCTTCAAGGACGTATACACCGCAATGCACCTAGAGCCTGATAACCTCAACAGCATAGACATATGGAACCTGCGAGGTCACAGCGTACCAATGGATAAGCTTGCACCAAAGCTTATACGCCGAGCAAGCAAGAAAAACTACATTGCCGTGATAATCGACCCTATCTACAAGGTCATAACAGGCGACGAGAACTCAGCAGACCAAATGGCACACTTCTGCAACCAATTTGACAAGGTATGCACAGAGCTTGGCTGTGCGGTCATATACTGTCACCACCACTCAAAGGGAGCTCAGGGCGGCAAGCGTTCAATGGACAGAGCCAGCGGTTCAGGAGTATTCGCCCGTGACCCTGACGCACTTCTTGACCTTTCAGAGCTTGACATTTCAGACAGCCTTTACGAGCAGCAGGAGGACGAAACTGTTTGCCGTATCTGCGAGAACTGGATGAGGAGATTTTACAGAAATACTGATGATCTTTGCTCGCAGGACGATCTTGTTACGCCTGCAAAAATGCTGGAGATAACACACAAGTATCTGCACCCGAACTCATACAAGCTTATGATGGCCGACATAGACAAGGCTAAGCTTGCAGTAAGAAACCGCACGGCATGGCGCATAGAGGGTACTCTGAGAGAGTTCCCGAAATTTGCTCCCCTCAATATGTGGTTTGATTATCCTGTTCACAGAGAGGATACTGTGGGCGTGCTTAAAGACTGCGAGGTAGAGGACATCACACCGAATTGGAAAAAGAATTTCAGCAAGAAGAAGACCAATGAAGACCGCAGTAAGGAGCGCAAGGAGAGCATTGAAACAGCTTTCAGCGGTGTGCAGGAGAACGGCAAGTGCCGCATTTCTGAGTTGGCGGAGTACATAGGAAAGAGCGAAAAGACCGTTGGAAGATACCTCAAAGAGCATGGTGGCTTTTGGATAGAAGAGGGAGAATGTGGCTTAAAAGCTCAGTAGACAGACAGGACAAAATCGAATTTTTGAACTTTAGACAGACAGGAAAAAATCGAAAAAATGTCAGGACAAAATCGAGCTTTTTTTGCTTGTCGGACAATATCGAAAATTACCGAGTTTGTCGGACGGACAGACAAATCTATTATTATAAACAATACTTTTTGTCGGGGGCTTGAAACTGCCCCGACGAAAAAGTAATCAGAATAATGACGTACGAGAGGAGCACACGCAGATGAAAGCAACAAGAAGTAAGGCAAGGCAAGACGTTGTTAATGCAGCTAAGAAAATGCCACCGCTTTTTCATAAGCTGCCTAATGAAGATTTCGACTATCGAAAATCACGCACGCTTTGGTGGCTCGTGAAACAGCCGCAGGTACTCAAATACATTTGGGATATGGTCAAACAGTCGGGAGCATTGGTGTATGATGACAAGTCACACAAGTGGCACGGAGTAGATTTCAAATGCGAGGAGGAAGATGATGACTGAATTTTTTATGGCAATGATACCGCCAACGGCTACGGCTCAGGAACACAAGGTGGCAGTGAGAAACGGCAAGCCGATATTTTATGACCCACCCGAAGTAAAGGCGGCAAAAGAAAAGCTCACGGCAAACCTAGCAAGGCACAGACCGCCTGAAAAGTACATCTGTGGGATACGGCTCATAACAAAGTGGCTGTTTCCGAATGACGGCAAGCACAAGGACGGAGAATACAAGACCAGCAAGCCTGACACAGACAACCTGCAAAAGATGTTCAAGGACTGCATGACAAAGCTTGACTTTTGGTCGGACGACCAGCTTGTGGCAAGTGAGATATGTGAGAAGTTTTGGGCGAACACGCCAGGCATTTATGTGAGGATAGAGGAGCTATGACGATACACGAGGTAAAGAAAAGTCTTGGACGCAGGGTGAGCTACAACGGCTCTGACTGCTACGAACTGACAGGGTGCATTATCCGCAAGAGCAGTAAGACAGGTCAGTTCTTCTATCAGGCAGAGATCGCTGACAAGACTTGTGGCAATACGTTGGTGTATTGTAGGCTGGAAGAGTTGAGGTGTGAGAGTGAAACACACTGACCACACCCTCTGCTGGTACTGTCGCCAAGCAGTACCGACAAAGGATAAGATAACAGGAGAATACCTCACAGGCTGTGCATGGTCCATAGACCACAGACCTGTTGAGGGTTGGAGGACGTGTCAGCACAGAATGTACGAGGCTCAAAAAGGCGGTATGATACATTCATACACTGTGGTTGAATGCCCTGAGTTTGAGGAGGGATAAGAGTGAAAACACATGATCTGAAACTTAGCGTAGAATTTTGTGACGCCGTTCTGAGCGGTGAGAAAACTTTTGAGGTCAGAAAGAATGACAGAGGTTTTCAGACGGGAGATCTGATAAGATTTATACCGACGGACGGAACGTCTTATCATAGCTTAGACGGCACAGTAAGAGAGCACGCAAAACATGAGATATCAGGACATACATACAAGATAACATATATCCTCAACGGCTGGGGAATAAAGAACGGGTATGTTGTGCTGGGAATAAGAGAGGAGGTATCCTATGGAAAGAAACGACCCTATGACCATGTCACGCCTGAAAGCCTACCGCAGGAACGCCTCAGCCATTGAGGACATCAAGGCAGAGCTTTCAGGCAAGTACGTTGCCGACAGTATCAGCGTATGCACGCCGCCGTCCTACACACCACACAGCACACGCATAGACGGCTTCTTGCCAAGCGGTGATACACTTTCATTGCTGTGCGAGCAGGCACGATTAGAGCGTGAGCAGAGGTCTGTTGAGGAATTTATCAAGGGGATAGAGGACTATCAAACACGGCGAATGTTTGTGCTGAAATTCATCAAGGGTAAGACGTACTTGCAGATAGCTATGCAGGTGAGTGGTGGAAGAATGTCAGAGAGCGGAGTGCGAATGAAAATCCAAAGATATTTGCAAGAAAAGTGAAAATTGTGCGGTTTGTGCGTTTTAGGTGTGTTATAATTTAAACTGAGGAAAGTGTAGATGTACCTCAGACTTGTACTTTCATTGAAGTCACCTCCAATTTTCTAAGCCCCGTAAGGGGCTATGCAGAACGTGAGTGCATGAGCTTGCGGTTTGCCCATACGGTCAGTTGGTTGCCCGACAAAGCCAGCAGCATAATACTTGAACCACCGCCAAGCTTTCGAGCTTCGGGCGGTGTATGCAGGTCGAGAGCGAGCCACCGCTCAGATCTGCTCCACCATTTACAAAAACTCCTTATAATATTTCACAAGGGCGGCTGCATTTTGCGGTCGCTTTTGCGTTGCACGGAGGTATACAATGCCAATACCAAGACCAGACCGAAGCGGTTCACACCAACAGCAGTTCCGTATCAACAAGAAGAAAATCTACGCTACCCAAACAGTTTGCGGTATCTGTGGTAAGCCTGTTGATTTTTCATTGAAATATCCGCACCCACTGTCAGCTTGCATAGATCATATCATACCCATTGCCAAAGGCGGTCACCCTTCGGACATTTCAAACTTGCAGTTGGCACATTGGTGTTGTAATCGCCAGAAATCTGACAAATTGGTGGAAAAACAGGTGTTTGACCAGTCTCTTGACCTGATTTCCAACCGAGTTTTACCACAATGCTACGATTGGAAGAATTTTTAACAAATTATTGACAATATGGGGGGTATGCCCCCTTTTGAGGTCAAAAATGACCTTCACCGCCGCACTGCTTATATTTCTCGCAGAGTTGAAATAATTGGAAAGGATATACAAGATGAGCGAATACAAAGGCATGGCATATTTGAAAAAGAAGCTTTCTTCAAAGGCTTCGAGGGTCAATGTGCGCTATGACTACTATCACATGAAGAACGGCCTTACTGACATGGGCAAAATGATACCACCAAGCTATAACTGGATGCGTCCTGTGCTAGGCTGGTGTGCAAAAGCTGTTGATACCCTTGCGGACAGAATAGTATTTGACAGCTTTGAGGACAACACTTTCTACGTCAACGAGATATTTGACAACAATAATCGTGACGTGTTCTTTGATTCTGCTATTCTCTCAGCGTTGGTGTCCTCCTGCTGTTTTGTGTATATCTCGGCTGATGAAACAGGTTATCCACGCTTGCAGGTCATTGACGGCAGTAACGCTACTGGCATCATCGACCCTATCACGAATATGCTCCGTGAGGGCTATGCAGTACTTGACAGGGATAATAATTTCAACCCCACCATTGAAGCTTACTTCACCGCCGAACAGACAGAGATATATCGCAGAGGCTATGATGTTGAGATCTATGACAATCCTGCGCCTTATCCTCTGCTTGTGCCTATCATATACCGCCCTGATGCAGTTCGTCCTTTCGGTCACAGCAGGATATCAAGGGCGTGCATGGAACTTGTGCAGGAAGCTATGAGAACGCTCAGGCGGTCGGAAGTATCAGCTGAGTTTTACAGTTTCCCACAAAAATATATACTCGGCCTTTCAGATGATGCCGAGAAAATGGACAAATGGGGTGCAACAATGTCCTCACTGCTGACTATCACCAAAGATGATGACGGCGGCAATCCTACTGTCGGACAGTTTCAGCAGCAGTCCATGTCACCATACTCTGAACAGCTTAAGTCTATAGCTTCACTGTTCGCTGGAGAAACAGGGCTGACCCTTGGCGACTTGGGCTTTGCGACATCCAATCCTGCCAGCTGTGAAGCTATCCGTGCGGCTCACGAAAACCTCAGGCTTACCGCACGCAAGGCGCAGAGAACGTTTGGCAGTGGTTTTCTTAACGTGGCTTATCTTGCCGCCTGCGTTCGTGATAACACGGCCTATATGCGCTATGCTTTCAGTGACATCAAACCGCAGTGGCTTCCTATTTTTGAACCTGATTCTGCGGCACTCTCAGGCGTGGGTGACGCTATTTTGAAAATAAATCAGGCTGTTCCTGACTATCTGGGTGCAAAGGGCATCCGTCAGCTCACGGGCATAGAGGGCGAAAACAATGGCTGATATCGGTGCAGAACTGCTTGAAAAAATTCGTGCTGAATTTCAAAAGACGTGCAAGGCTGATAAGTACATTCAATCGGTTTTGAAGAAAATAGAGGGCGGCACTGCGAAAATGGAAGAAGTCGCCCTACTATCGAAACAGCTCGGATTTAGAGCCTCTCAGGCTATCGGTGCACACGTCAACGTAGCGGCCTTGCCTGACGGCAAAATGTACTACAACATCGCCGATACCATACTCACGGGCGTGTTGAAAGATAACTATGATATCATCAATTCTGCGGCAACAGAATGTCAGAAAGCCCTTGACAGCCAAGCAGGCATAAACATCACACCTCAGCAGGCTGAATTTCCTACTGAGCGTATACAGGCGGTAGTCAATGCGGCTTCTGTACCGGATATTGCAGAAGAAATAATGATACGGCGAATGACAGCTCCGGCGCAGAACATCACTGAGAGTTTTTACAACGATTATGTGCAAAAAAACGTGAAGCTTCGTTCTGATGCAGGACTGGACTGCTACATTATCCGCAACGATCACGGCGGCTGCTGTAAGTGGTGTTCAAAGCTTGCAGGCAAATATCACTATCCCGAAGATGTCCCCAAAGACGTTTACCGCAGGCATGATAACTGCGGCTGTACTGTTACATACCTCAACGGCAGAAAGGCACAAAACGTGTGGAGCAAGACAAAGTGGAACGTTTCTGATGATGAAATTGAACGTATGAAAAGGGCTGGGGCTAGAGAGCCTGTCAGACTTGTTGACAAGTCGGGCAAAAGTGGTATAATGAAGAGAGTAGAAGAAACAAATAATTATGATGAACTTGAAAAATATTTGAGCAGCAAATACAACATTACAACCGACGACAGCGTAAAGCAGCTTGACTTTAAAACTGTTCGTGAAACTTTAAAAGGTATCGAAAGTGTATTTGACGATTTTCCAGAACTTAGTGATAATATAAAGAAAATAGGTACTGATAAACATGGAGTTATGTGCTGCTCAGGTGAAGAGATCAAGTTTAATCCGAAATACTATAAAGACGTAGCCGAATTTAAAAAGATGTGTGAAAATTCTTCTGCGAAAGGTTGGTGGCCGCCAAACAGTTCACCTGCGTCGATCGGCGTTCATGAAACAGGTCATGCAGTTGAATGGCTATTGCTTTCAAAAAGTAATTTTGATTATCCGTGGCAAAAATTATATGCTTGGAATCGTGGAGATATGTCAGGCGGTATAGTATCTAAAGCCGTTAAGAACATCAAAAAGATATCGTATGGAAAAGGCAAAAAGCAGTCCGAATTGATGAGCGCAGTTTCGAGATATGGAGCAACTAAAAAGCAAGAATGCTTTGCGGAGGCATTTGCTGACTGTTTTTCTAATGGTGAATCGGCAAATCCGCTTTCACAAGAAATAGTCAAGCTAGCTAAAGAAAAATATATTAGTTTAAAAGGAACGTGATAATATGAGAGAGATGCCAATATGGTTGGACTATGCGGAATTTGATGATGACGGATTATGCGGCATATCCCCAAATGCACCGGACGAAGTAAAGAAAGCTTACGAAGATTATTTAGCTGAAGAAGAAGAGGCTAAATCAGAAGGCATAAAAATTTAATAATTTTTTACCGCTCCGCTACGGCGAGGCGGTATTTTTATACCCAAAATCAGAAAGGACGGATATTATGGACGAAAAAGCAATAGAAATTGTAAAAGATTACATTGGAGAACATCTTGATAAATCAGATATAAAGCCTGATTTTGAAGTTTATACAGTATGGAAATGCAAGGCATTGCAGAACTGGAAATACTTGCTTTCAAGTACTCTCTTTGACGGTATGTATTACGAGTTGACATATAACGGTGATAAGAAAGAATGGTATCTTGACGCATACAAGAAATTTGAGAACAAGATCATTAGAGGATAATAGTTGTTCAAACATCGGAATCAAGCACCTTAAAGGGTGCTTTTTTCGTACCTAAAGGAGGTAATTCCCTATTGAGGATAAGAGAGTCGGCAGGCAGACCCCCACCATATCGGTAGTGTTGCCGTATGAGCAGACCAAAGGCAATGAGGCTATCGCAATGTACAACAAATCAGGGCGCACCGCACAGAAATGGCAGGAGTTAATGCTTTATGACATCATGGCGGTGGACGATGAGGGATTGTGGAAACACATGAAGTTCGGCTGGTCGATACCAAGACGTAACGGCAAGTCGGAACTGCTTATAATGCGTGCGATCTATGGTCTGCAAAACGGCGAGCGTGTTCTTTATACTGCCCACCGAACTACAACATCACATTCGGCATGGGAGAAGATCATCGACCTTATTGCAAAAATGGGTTTTCTCGAAAAAGAGGACTTCAAGACCACAAAGCAGATGGGCTTGGAGCGTATACAATGGCTCAAAGGCGACGGAATTATCAACTTCCGTACACGTTCCAGCAAAGGCGGACTTGGCGAGGGCTATGACCTGCTTATCATAGACGAAGCACAGGAATACACCACAGACCAAGAAACAGCCCTAAAATATACCGTCACAGACAGTCGCAACCCTCAGACCTTGATGTGCGGAACGCCGCCAACAATGGTGTCCGCTGGTACGGTTTTTACGAAGTACAGACAAAAGACGATATCGGGCAAAGGCGGTGATGACGGCTGGGCTGAATGGTCTGTGCCGAAGCTCACGAACGCGCATGATCCTGAGCTTTGGTACGCCACTAATCCGTCTTTAGGCACTATCCTCACAGAGCGTAAGATACGCTCAGAGCTTGGCGACCCGAAAGACGATCAGGTTGACGATAACATCCAGCGTTTAGGTTTGTGGCTGACCTATAATCAGAAGTCGGCTATCAGCAAGGGAGAATGGCAGGCACTTTGTATCAACGGTAAGCCCGATATCAGCAGAGAGCTGTTTTTCGGCATCAAGTATGCAAAAGTCACGGATAATGTATCTTTGGCTGTCGCTGCGAAAACAGCAGACGGCAAGATATTTGTCGAGGCTATCGACTGCCGCCCTGTAAGAGAGGGAAACGGCTGGATAATCGCATATCTGCGCAATCCGCATATGCGTGAAACCGTCATTGACGGAGCGAACGGACAGTCTTTGCTTGCGGCGGATATGAAGAACGCAGGTATCAAGCGCAAACCTATCCTGCCGAAAGTCGCTGATGTGATCACTTCGTCAGCAGGTTTTGAGCGAGGAGTATTCGCGCAGAATATTTGTCACGCTGACCAACCTTCCCTTGAACAGGTCATTGCCAACTGTGAACACAGAGCGATAAGCTCAGGCGGAGGTTTTGGCTATACCTCAATTCTTGAGGGCGCCGACATATCACTGCTTGAGGCGGTGGTACTTGCTCACTGGGCGTGCGCTAACTCTTCGGACAAGAAGAAAGTACAGAAAATAAGCTGGTAACAGTTTATTATATATCACCTACACCGCAGGGTAAAGTGGGGAAAGGAAACACTATGGCAGAATTTGAAGCTATAACAACACAGGAAGCCTTCGACAATGCGATAAAGGCAAGGCTCGACCGCAACACGGATACAGTCAAGAAACAGTTTGAGGGTTATATTTCCCCTGACGACTTCAAGACAAAGACAGCCGACCTTAACGGCAAGATCACCGACCTTACAGGCAAGCTTGCGGAAAAGGATACAGCTATCGCAGACCTCACGGCTAAGAACAAGGCATACGAGACCAGCTCGGTAAAAATGAGAATTGCCCACGAAAACGGTATTCCTTATGAGCTTGCGAACAAGCTTTCAGGGGACACAGAAGAAGCTATCAAGAAGGACGCTGAAACATTTGCAAAGTTTATCGGCAAGAAGCAGACAGCTCCTCTTGGTCACACAGAACACAATCACGCAGACGGCAAGAATGCGGCATATAAGTCGCTGCTTGCAGGTCTTATAAAGTAAAGAAAGGAAGTAATATTTATGCCAGATATTCTCTCAAAGGAAAATAAGTTTGACCCTGTTCTTGTAACAGAACTTTTTGACAAGGTTAAGGGTAAGTCCTCATTGGCTGCTCTTTGCGACCAGACACCTATCGCATTCAACGGACAGAAAGAGTACATTTTCACAATGGATGATGAAGCAGATCTCGTGGGTGAAAACGGCAAAAAGACAAGGGGAAGCGTTGCACTTGCACCTGTGACTATCGTTCCTGTTAAGCTTGAGTACGGCTCACGAATTTCAGACGAATTTCTCTACGCTTCTGAGGAAGCTCAGATAGACATTCTGAGAAATTTCTCTGACGGCTTTGCAAAGAAAGTGGCAAGAGCCCTTGACATCATGGCTTTTCATGGTGTTAATCCAAGAGCCAAGACAGCTTCTACGCTTATAGGTACAAACCACTTTGACAACGGTGTAACTGTGATAAAGCAGGACAGCACGTCACCAAAGACTCCTGACGCTCTTATCGAGGAGGCTATCGCCGCAGTGCAGGACAACGAATATGATATCTCAGGTCTTACAATGGCGCCGTCATTCAGATCTGACCTTGCAAAAATGGTGGACACAAGCGGCAGAAAGATCTATCCTGACCTTGCTTGGGGCAATGCACCGACTTCTATGAACGGCATTCAGACAGTTACTAACAACACTGTTTCGTTCAATTCAAGCAAAGACCTTGCCATTGTGGGCGACTTTGCGAGAGCCTTTAAGTGGGGCTACTCAAAGGAAATTCCACTTTCAATCATTCCGTATGGTGATCCTGACAACAGCGGACAGGACCTCAAGGGCTACAATCAGGTATACATCAGAGCCGAAGCATATATCGGTTGGGGCATTCTCGACAAGTCCGCATTCGCTGTCATTCAGTCAGCTGCTAAGTAAGGGGGCGGCATAAATGGCGGCAGAGTACGCAACTATCGAGGACGTTATAAGGCTCGGTCGAAAGCTCACGACTGAGGAGCAGGAAAAGGCGGCGGCTCTGCTGCCTGTCGCCTGTGCAAAGCTTTCAACTGCCTGCAAGAAATATGGCAAAGATCTTGACATTATGATAGCTGATGAACCTGACGTAGAACTTGTGGCAAAAGATATCATAGTTCGTGCCACACTGAGAGCTGTTGACGCTATAGCGGACAGCTCTCCTGCGACTTCGCAGGCTTCACAATCGGCTATGGGCTACTCGGTATCAATGACCTATCTCAACGCAGGACAGCAGCTGTATTTCCTCAGAAATGAGCTGAAAGAACTGGGCGTTATGCGACAGAGATACGGTGCAATGGAGGTATATGATGTATGAGATTAAATATCAAAGGCATACCTGTTAAGCTTTCTGTAAAAACGCAGACAGGTATTGACGGCTTTAACAGACCGATATACGAAACTTCGCAGGAGGTCGTCGAAAACGTGCTTGTGGGCGAGCCTTCCGCAGAGGACGTTGTGAACGAGCTTAACCTATCGGGCAAACGCATAGCTTACACTCTTGCGATACCAAAGGGAGACACACACGTTTGGGAAGACACAGAGGTCGAGTTCTTCGGCAGAAAATTTCGCACCATAGGTCTTCCGACAGAGGGCATTGAAGAAAATTTGCCGCTCAGCTGGAACAAGAAAGTCAAGGTGGAACGCTATGAGTAAAGTTAATATAGAGCTTGACCACAACGCAATTGCGGCTTTTCTCTGCTCTGCACCTGTTGAAAGCATGGTCAAGGGATATGCTGACAGAGCCGTTCAACGTCTTGGCACGGGGCATAAAGCGTATACTATCACATGGACAAGATACCCGAAAATGCGCCGTAAGGTCGCTATCGTCAAGGCTAAGACAAAGAAAGCTCAGCGTGCTAACCTTAAAGATAACACGCTTTTAAAGGCGGTGCTTGGCAAGTGATAGAGAAGATAATTCTTGATTGGCTGGGAGCAAAGCTTGACGTTTCAGTTTATCTTGAAGAACCTAAAAACCCACCAAAAGAGTATGTGCTAATCGACAAGCTAGGCTCGGCAGAGAATGATTTTATCACATCTGCCACCATAGCCGTTCAGAGCTACTCAGCGAGCCTATACGGGGCGGCAGAACTTAACGCAAAAGTTAAAAAGGCTATGTCTGAAAGCGTGTCACAGGGCGATGTATGCCGCTGTGCGTGCACGTCAGACTACAACTATACAGACACGGAAACAAAACGATATCGCTATCAGGCGGTATTCGATGTAACCTACTACGACGAGGAGTGATAATATATGGCAAACAACAAGGATAACGTATCAACAGGCAAGCCAAAGGTAGGCGGAGCGGTTTTCACAGCGACCACAGGATCTACACTGCCGACAGATGCAACAACAGCACTTGACGCAGCGTTCAAAAGTTTGGGCTACTGCTCAGAGGACGGAGTAACAAACAGTTCTGGCATTTCTACTGAAAATATCAAAGCCTGGGGCGGTGATATCGTTGACACACCGCAGACAGAAAAAACGGACACTTTCAAGGTCAAACTGATAGAGTGCACCAATACAGATGTGCTGAAAACTGTCTACAATGGCAGCAATGTTTCGGGCGACCTTGACACGGGCCTGACTATCAAGGTAAACAGCGCAGAGCATGAAGATCAGGCGTTCGTATTTGATATGATACTAAAAAACAACGTACTGAAAAGAGTGGTCGTTCCGTTCGGCAAGGTGACGGAGATATCTGACATCACCTATAAGGATAATGAACCTATCGGCTATGAGCTGACTATCACAGCCACACCTGATGAGAACGGCAATACACACTATGAGTACATGAAGAAAGGGGAATAACCTATGCTGACAGGAAAGACAGAAAGCGGTTTTGAGTTTGAAATAGAGGAGAAGACCCTTGACGACTATGAGTTTATCGAAGCTGTCGGTAAGTGTGAACAGGGCGATCCCCTTGCATATGTCAAGGTAGTTGACGCCGCTCTTGGAAGCAAGAAAGAAAAAGCTTTCAAGAAGATAAGAGAAAAGTGCGGCTATGTATCGGCTAAAGAGATAACAAAGCTTATCGTAGAGATCTTCCAGACCCCTAAAACAAAAAACTCCTAGTCCTTGCCGCCGTCATGGAGCGCTATCCTGATGAACTTGACTGTGATATGGCGCAGTATTATCACATATACGATTTTAAGTCGCTGCCTGCACGAAAGGTGGCGACTTTTCTTTGCGGCCTTGACAGCAGTTCACGGGTCAAGCGCAAGCTCAACGGCGTTGGCGGTTCGTTTTCTGAAATACTGCTTGCGCTGATATTTGACCGCCTGCAATGGATATGCTGGTCGCAGACAAAGGACGGTCAAAAGGGCGTGAACAGACCGCAGTCCATAGCTGAAAAGCTTATAGGCAAAAGCGAGAGCGACAGCGAGGTAACAGCGTTCCGAAGCGGCGAGGATTATGAGAAAGCGAGAAGAAAAATCTTAGGAAAGGAGGACTAACATGGCAGAAGAAAACGGCACACAGCTGGGCAAAGCATATGTGCAGATAGTTCCGTCTATGCAAGGGCTTGCGTCAGTGCTGAGAAGAGCGTTCGGGGATAGTATGCCCGATGGTCACAGGTTTGGAAGCTCTCTTGGCAGCAAGGTCGTTTCAGGTTTTGGAAGCACTATCAAAAAGGGCTTTGCACTTGCCGCAAAAGCTGGTATAGCAACTATATCGGCAGCAAGCGCAGGCATAGGCGCTATAGTCAAAAGCTCTGCGAGCGCATATGCGGACTATGAGCAGAACATAGGCGGCGTTGAAACACTTTTCAAGGACAACGCTGATACTATCGTAAAGTACGCCAGTGAGGCATACAAGACCGCAGGAATCTCCGCTAATGACTATATGCAGAACGTTACAAGCTTTTCTGCTTCACTTCTGCAAGGCTTGGGCGGTGATACTGCACAGGCTGCTGAGATAGCCAATGAAGCGATGGTGGATATGTCGGACAACGCCAACAAAATGGGTACTGACATATCATCTATTCAAAACGCATATCAGGGTTTTGCAAAGCAGAATTATACTATGCTCGATAACTTAAAGCTGGGCTATGGCGGTACACAGGCGGAAATGGCAAGGCTCATCAACGATTCAGGCGTGCTTGGGGATTCGATAAAGGTCAATGAAAAGACCGTCAACAGCGTGTCATTTGACAAAATGATAGAGGCTATCCACAAGGTACAGACCGAACTTGACATCACAGGTACAACTTCAAAAGAAGCGGCAACAACAGTTTCCGGTTCTCTTGGTTCTGTGAAAGCAGCGTGGGCAAACCTTATGGCAGGAATGGGTGACAAAAACGCTGACCTGAAAAATCTTATCAAAGAAATGGTAAGCACAGTAAAGACCTTTGCAAAGAACATTATGCCTGTCATAAAGCAGGCTCTTTCAGGGGTCACAACGCTCATAAGTGAGCTTGCACCTGACATAGCAGCCGAGCTTCCACAGCTTGTGAGCGACCTGCTCCCACAGATCATAGAAGCAGGCACACAGATATTTCAGGCACTTGTAAAAGGTATTTCCGATAATATCGGTACGATAACGCAGGCGGCCATAACAGCCATTACAACTATCGCAACAGCTCTTATACAGAACACAGGCCCTCTTGTACAGTCGTTGGCAACGATCATAACCACTATAGCACAGGCTTTGCCGACGATTTTACCAGACCTTATCAATGCTATTGTTGAACAGATACCCACGGTTATACAGGCTGTTATAGATTGTATGCCTGCAATAATTGACGGAACGATTCAGATAGTGACTGCTATTGCAGAAGCACTTGTGGATAACATAGACCTTATTATAGACGGCGCAGTGCAGATAATAGATGCACTTGCAATGTCGCTTTCCGACAGTGATACGGCGGCAAAGCTTGCTCAATCGGCACTTGAAATCATCGGCACGCTTACAATGGAACTCCTGAAAAATCTCCCTGACATCCTTGCCGACGGCATACTTATAGCGGTCGAGCTCATCAAGGGCATTGCACAAGGTATGGTGGACTACTTCGCACCTGTTTCAGACGCTTTGTCTGATATGCTTATCGACATTACAGACTGGTTTTCACGCAAGTGGAACGACTTCAAAGAATGGGGTTCAGATATGATACAGGCGTTTATAGACGGCATAAAAGAGAAGTGGCAGAGCCTTAAAGACACTGTATGTGACGTAGCTTCAAGCGTTAAGGACTTTCTTGGCTTTTCTGAACCTGACAAGGGGCCTCTTTCAAACTTCCACACTTTTGCACCTGATATGATGGACTTGTTTGCAAAGGGCATAGCAGACAACGAGGACACTATCACAATGCAGTTCAACAGGTCACTGCAGCCGCTTATGGATACGGATGTCATACCGCCAAGCTTTTCGGCACTTCCTGAAAAGAGCGTGAATAGCGGCGGTAATGATACAATGAACAAGATCATCGCCCTCCTAGAAACCTACTTCCCACAGCTTACACAGCAAGGAAACATTTATCTTGACGGTGACAAGCTCACGTCAAAGGTGGACGGAAAACTAGGTGAGAGGGTCACAAGCAGTGAAAGGAGGCTTGCAAGTGTCTAATGAATACATAGAGTTTGGCGGCAAGAAGTCCACCGATTTCTATTTGGTTATCCAAAAGGACGGCGTTCAGATATCTCAGCCGGAGGAAAACAGGATAGAAGCCACCCTGCCTTTTATGAACGGCTTTTATGACTTTTCAAAAATGGCAGGAGAAAGGACGTACAAGCAGCGTGATATCACGATAAAATTCAGCCTTTCTGCAAAAGATGAAAACGAACTTTACCGCCGCAAGTGTGATGTTGTCCGCTGGCTCAGCGGTGCAAAGGACGAGTTGAGGATAAGCTTTCTGACAGACTATCACTTTGTGGGGGCAACGGCTGTGTTTGATACATCTGCATTTGAGTTCACTTCACGGCGCACCGCTGATCTGACAGTGAACTTCAAAACGTATCCTTTTCTGCGTTCTGATGATTACTCAGATATTGGTTTCGACAACTTCAACTTTGAAACCGATTATCTGAACTTGGCGGATATATCGCTGACAGCGGTCAAACAGACACGATACGCCCCTCCTGCAACCCTGAAAGTCTATTCATATGCTGATAGACCCATACGCCCACGCCTTTCTTACAAGCGCTCAGAGGACGATGCAAAGAGTGTGGGCTTCACCTATTTTGCACTCAACGACCAAGAGATAAGTGCAAGTGTATACCGCAACACGGAGAAAGAATTTGACCTTGACGAACTGATATTACAGCCAGGTTTGAACACTCTTGCGGTTTATGGCTTCGGCACACTGACACTCAAGCTTTATGAGGAGGCACTCTGATGTTCATAGTAACGATAACAAACGGAGCTGAAAACACTATCATACACAGCGACGGCACAGACCGCATATCAGGCGGCAAGGTTGCAAAGTCTATCAACGCTGTGGATAGTTTCAGTTTTACCATATATCCGAACAATGTAGGGTATGACCTCTTGAAACCGCTGACAACGGCTGTCAAGGTCTATGATGAAAGCACTGACAAGGATATTTTTATAGGCAGGGTCTTGAAATGCCCTGATAGCATGGACGAGAGAGGTCTGATATGCCGCAAAGTCACCTGCGAGGGACGTTTAGGCTGGCTATATGACAGCGTTCAGCCGTATATTGAATACAAAATGGTAGGTATATCAACGGTGCTTTCTTCGTTCCTCTCCAAACACAATGCACAGGTGGGTGCAGATAAGCGTATAGAGCTGGGACAGGTAACTGTTACGGCAAGCAACAACTACACATATACTGCAAATTGGGACAAGACAATGGACGTCATTGCAGACAAGCTTATAGGGAAGTTCGGTGGTGAGATACAGCTCAGAGATAAAGGCGGCAAGGTCTATCTCGACTATCTGGAGAAAATAGGACACGGCACTGATACCACCATAGAACTTGCGGTAAATCTTAAAACCATATCACGAGAAGTAGACGAAACGGCGGTCATAACACGTCTTTATCCTCTTGGCGCAAAGTTGACCGACAGCGAAAAGCGGTTGACTATCGGCACTGTAAACGGCGGCAAGGACTACATAGAAGACAGTTCTTTGGTCGCAAAGTACGGCGTTATAAGCGGCACGCAGATATGGGACGATGTGACCCTTGCGAGCAATCTTCTTAGCAAGGGCAAGGAGTATCTTAAATCTGTCAATCGTGCGAAAGTGCAGTATCAGATAACAGCACTTGACCTCTCGAGAATAGACAAACACATTGAGCAGTTTGAACTCGGCTGTTGGTACAGAGTAAAAAATAGTCTTATGGGCATAGACGAGGATTTGCGCATTGTGGGTATATCCATAGACCTTGACAATCCGCAGGCTTCACAGTTGACCTTCGGTGACCGATTTGAAACCCTTTCGGGCTTTATGACAGCGAAAACACAAAGCCTGCAATCTGCTATAGATAACTCTGAATTCAGAAATCGTCAGGTGATAGACAGCAAAATAGAGAATGCGACTAAACTTATCACAGGTGCAGAGGGCGGCAATGTTATTCTTGACCCACCAACAAAGCCAAGACGTGTTCTTATAATGGATACTGACAATATCGACACGTGTAAATCATGTATTCAGTTCAATCTAAATGGCATGGGATTTTGGAAGTCATCAGACGGTGGCTCTGCCAAAGAGGGTCCGTACACAAAAGCATGGACGATAGACGGAAATCTGATTACAGATTTTATTACGGCAAAGGTGCTGACAGGGCTTAAAATCAATAACGGCTCAGGTACCTTTTCGGTATCTGAGAACGGACACATTATCGCAAAGGCGTTGACTATGCTTGGTGGAAACATCAACATAGAAACAAACAGCAAGGATAATAGTGTTATAAAGCTATCCTACAAAGAATGGACGCTGGAACTTTCACCGCTTCAATGGGTGCTAAAAAACAGTACCATAGGCGGACACGTTGCTTGTCAGGCAGGAGGAGTTTTCCTATATTGGAATGACGAACTAAAGGTGAATATTGACAGTAACTCAGGCGATATCCGCACATATGCAGGCGGCAAGGCAAGCTTCTTTCTTGACACGAACAATCACTCCGTCAGTGTATATGATGAGAATGAAAAGCGACAGATATACCTTGAGGGCAACACGGGCACAGTTTATGCAAAGAATTTTCAGCAAACTAACTAAGGGGGCAAATTTATGGCAAACATAGACCTTTCACAATTTATAGAAACTGTATCAACAGCATTTGAAGGCAGACAGGTAAGGCAGGCATTTGTGGACGCACTGACGGCGGTGCAGACGGCGGTAAACGAGTTAGATCAGACGATAATCCAGCATAAAACAGCTACACAGGTTGTATCATCAGCAACTCCTACTGTGGCAGTACCGCTGGATATAGACGGCGACCCTGCACAGATAATTGTCACTCTCCGACAGGACGATACACCGACGCCATATCAGAATTTCTGCGTTCATGTAGCTAAATTCAATGGTAAATACAATGCGGTTATTTGCATGGGGCCGTCCGCTGGCTCTAGCACAGTCATCGTGCCTGCTGGAACATATCGTGTAGACTATATCGTGATAGCATAGAGGGGTGATTAAATGACGATAACACTAAACACAGACTACGACGTAACACTGAACACAGCCCTACTGGGCTATGTCGGTGAAACGAATGCAAGACCCGTGTCGGTCGAAGGGCTGACAGTAGACGGTGCAGACCGCTATGTGTTAACGATAGACTACGGCGACGGCACTGCTTATGAGGTCGATATTGCAGGCGGACAGTGGACACCTACGGCAGATGTCTTGCGTTCAGCGCAGACGGTATCGTGCCAGATATGTGCAAAGAAACTGTCAGGCGATGAGTATATTTTAGTAAAAAAATCACGCATATTCCGCCTGAGAATAGGTGCGGCTATCGGTGATACTGCTATCCCGTCACCTGACGTGGCCGTCGGTGCACTAGACCGCATAGACGCCATAGGCAGGCAGGCACACGCAGATATGCAGACAGCCGTCACCGCCGCAGAAACGGCAACTACAGCGGCTGAAAACGCAAAAAAATCTGCCACAAACGCAGGAGTATCAGCCGACACCGCAGAACAGGCGGCAAGCCGTGCTGAAACCGCAAAGACATCTGCTGAAACGTCCGCTACACAGGCAGAAACTGCAAGGCAGGGTGCAGAAACCGCACGTCAGCAGGCGGTCACAGCACAGAACGCCGCTAAGATATCCGCAGCCCAGGCGTCAACGGCAGCACAGCAGACCACAGCCGACAAGAACATAACGGCAGGCTACGCAAAGACAGCTAAGACCTGCGCTGACAGCACTACGGCAGACAGACAGGCTGTGCAGACGTTGGCAACGCAGGTGACGGCCGATAAGGCTATTGTGGCAGACAATGTCGCACAGGTCGCCACAGACCGCAAAGCTGCTGAAACAGCTGCACAGACAGCACAGGCGGTGGCTGACAGTCTGCCTGAGGACTATGTGACAGCTGTTGGAAAGATAGCTGAAAACACGGCTGAAATAGCTAACGTGAAGCTGACGGACAAAGAGTTGCAACGCAGAGTAAATGCGTTATATGACATCGGTCAGGGTATCACACACCGGTTTGAAACTGATACAGATACGGCATATCAGAAAGCAGTGCCTACAGGCGGTAAGCTGATGAGTGTGAAGTCAATAGGCGGTCATTCTGAGGTCATTGACGGTGAAATTGTCAGCGCAGGCACGGAGAGCGTTGTGGAGCAAGGAAAGAATTTGTTTGACTACACCGACAAAATTTACCATGGGGCGAATGTAAGCAAGATTGAAAATGGTGTTATTTACACGAAACAATTATTGACAACTGTCTTAAATATTCCGACTGTTGTCGGCAGTAAATATACGCTGTCATTCAAAGTAAAATCAAGTGGAGCTAATCAAGGCGGTTTGCGTTGGTCACTACAGAAAGGAAAAAACACATCATACGCACATGATAGTTCGCTGATAAAATCAGAAGTAGGTTATGCGGCAAACGCAGAATATCAGGCAGTAGCTACGTTCGTAGCAACTACTGATTTTGTGTCACTGTGCACCATAATGCTTATGGTTTATGACGTTCAGCTAGAAAATGGTGATATCGCTACCGATTATTCCCCATATTATCAGACTGGGTACCCAATCCCCGACGCTATCAAGGCACTGCCTGGCTACGGCTGGTCGGCAGGAACGGCTAAGAACTGGGTGGATTATGAGAATAAGAAATACTATCAATGTGTTGGTAGTGTGGATTTAGGAACGCTGACGTGGATGAAAACATCTAGTCAATCAGTAGGAGATTATTTCTATGCGCCAGTTTCCGCAATTGGGTTTAAAAGATTAGGTGCGTTCGGAATAACTGTTCATAATATACTGTGCAGTAAATATATAACAGTTGCTAGAAATCCAAATGCATTTGTCGATAAAACAATTGTGCTAGACGGAGACAATATCGCAGTTTCACAAATTCAGGTCAAAGACACCGCCTACACCGACGCTACAACGTTCAAACAGGCAATGTCAGGCGTAATGCTGTACTACGAACTAGAAAAACCAATCGTAACCGACATATCATCGTTAATACCAGATGATTTCCTGCGAAACATCGAGGTCGAAGCAGGGGGTTCAGTGACATTCAAAAACAGCAATGGTGACGATTATAGAATACCCGTTCCGAACGAAGAAGAGTATATCGTAAAACTGAGTGAAGTGGGAGGTACAACATGACAGATTTAGAAAAATCTATGGTTGAGAGCATGGGGCTGACGGAAGATAATTTTCGCAAGCCCAAAGTCACCGAGATAGACAGGATAAAGGCAAACGTTGATTTTTTGGCTATGTTGAACGGTGTTGAGTTGGAGGTGAGCGGCGATGAGTAAGAACTACGTCAAGGTCAAGAGATACTATGACAGCCATTTGTGGTCGGCTGCTATGGTACACACCGCCGTCGGCAAGTGGATCACGGCTGAGGAGTATACAACAATCACGGGACAAACATACGAAAGCGAGGAACAGCAATGAAAGAAAACACAACAAAAATCATCATATCAGCAATAGCCGCAGGGCTGTCAGCGTATTTCCGTGTTATGGCGATACCTATAGTCATTCTGGTGCTTGTGATGATCATCGACTATATCACAGGAATGTGGAAAGCATGGAGCAGGGGCGAGCTGTCAAGCCGTGTCGGTCTTAAAGGGCTTTTCAAGAAAGTCGGCTACATATTCGTGGTGGCGGTGTCAGGCGTGCTTGATTGGCTCTTTATCTCAGGACTTTCACAGATAGGCATTGAGGTAAGTGTCAGCTTTTACTTCGGGCTTATTGTGACGATATGGTTTATCATCAACGAGTGTATTTCTATCTTGGAAAATCTTGCGGTGATAGGTATACCACTGCCGTCATTCTTGGTGAAGATAGTACACAAGCTTAAAATCACAGTTGAAAACAAAGTGGATACAAACGAAAGTGAGGAATAACAATGAATTACGATGAGTTTATCAAGAAGCACAATGGCGTAGCCGTTGACTATGACGGAGCAGCAGGCAGGCAGTGTGTAGACCTTGCAACGGCATATTTTAACGAGGTCTTCGGTTCAGGTATCAAGAATTTCTGGTATGACGCACATCACTTTTGGGATTTGTTTGACAAAAATACTTGGCTGAAAGCAAATTTCACAAAGGTAAAGAACACGCCAAGTTTCGTGCCGAAAAAGGGTGATGTAGCGATATGGTCAGGCACGTTGAATGGCGGCTGGGGTCACATAGCAATCTGCACGGGTGAGGGCAACACGAGTTATTTTTATTCGTATGACCAAAACTGGAGCGGAAAAGCCTGCACTAAGGTCAAGCATACTTATGACCATATTGCAGGCTTCCTGAGACCAAAGAAGCAGAGCAAGATAAGTGCGAAAGTGCTTGACAAGACAGGTTACAAGCAGGGCAACAAAACAAACGGTGTGCTTGCGCTCAAGGAGCTGCTGCTTATTGCAAAGACGGTCAAGCTTCACAACGTAGGTATGGACAAGAACGGTACATATGGAAAAGGTACTGCAAAGGCAGTTAATACCCTGCTGAAAAAATGGGGGTACAGCGAGAATGGCATTGCAGGCGTGAACTTCATCAAAAAGCTCAGCGATGAGATTACAAAGAAGATAAAGTAGGTAGTAAGACAGCCGACAGGGATTATTCCTTGTCGGCTGTTTTTGTTTTAAAATAACTGTTGATTTATATATAATAATGTGATATAATGTAAAAAACAACGGAGATAAAAAAATGTGAATGGGGATAAAATAGATTATATGGATTACATAATCAAAAGCGTACCAATAATAATAAGTTTAGTTGCGTTATTTATATCAATTATTTCATATAGATATAACAAGAAAAAGAATAAAATTGAGAAAGCCATTGAACTTGCCAATTATTATCAGGAACTAATAAAGGAAATTAATGAAATAATTGAAGTTTTAAGGGCTCATGAAAACATTTATGGTATTATAACATCTGATAAAATTGCAAGAAATCCAAACTTAGAATTCAGCAAGGATGAATCTCAGAAGCTACTTGAAGAAGACTGGGCAACGCTTGAAGAATTCTTTATAAAAGATGGAATGAAAGAAAACATTCTGAATAATATATATCTATTTCATATGAACAGTATAATTGAAATGAATCCATTATTTGCTCTTATTTCTGATGATGAAGAGAATAAAGAGTGCAACATTAACGCAACTTTTATAAAAGGGTACTATAAAGGAAAAATTAATGATTTTTTAAACAAATTAGAAGCGTTTTCAATGACATTTGTTCAGGGCGTGGCTGATGACGATGTGGTATATCAATCATTACATCAGAGCTATTTGAGCGTAGTAAAATTTTTGTATTTTAGAATTTCATATCAAAATATTTGTAAAAACGAATCTTATTTTACTAATATAATCAATTTGTATCAAAAATGGTCACAAAGGGCGAATGATACAGAAGATAAAATAGCAAAAGCAAATGATAAATATAAAAAGGCTATAGACAAAGCTTCAAATGCAACTCCAAAGGCTAAAATATAAAAAATCATATACGTCATATATGTTAGGTAATGAATGTTGAGAATAGTGTTGACATATAATACAGATTGTAGTATAATTATAGTATAATAATATAAGGAAAAGGAGGAGTCCGTAATGTGGTTTGATGGCATGCAGGATATTAATAAACCTGAGGAATGTGAATCAACGGAAGAATCCTCAGAGACTATTGCAAAACAGGACTAGAATTAGTTTGGCGTTTATGGCTGTCACCTGATTTTTTTCAGAGTGGCAGCCTTTTTTTCTTACATGAATTGTACAATTCTTGCACGAAAAAGGTTTTGACATCATAATCTATGTTCCACTACATAGTCCCTTATCGTAAATTTTCAAGGAATATCACAGAACATCATACAAAACAAAAACAGCTATCAAACCACGCATTTACGCAATTTAATAGCTGTTTTGCTGGAGCTGCTAACCGGGCTTGAACCGGTGACCTCGTCCTTACCAAGGACGTGCTCTACCTACTGAGCCATAGCAGCAAACCAATTACAGTAATATATTATACACTATCTGTGCCGCTTTGTCAAGCCCTTTTTACAACTTTTTTACTCTATTCCTGTAGTGCTACAATAGATATTGGACAAAAGTTCAGAAAAAAGGAAAGAGAGATAGGCAAAAATCTGATAGAATAAAGTCACCACAACA
>JABLTM010001619.1_pt1 | contig 29302 bp, 18 predicted proteins | sample 7160121 | NCBI WGS metagenome assembly JABLTM01 (sample SAMN14651224, study PRJNA627086) | human gut metagenome | isolation source: feces | host: Homo sapiens
CTTTCCCTTACCTCACAAGGAAGCTCTACACTTCCTCAGGTAATTACATTCTGCGCCCCGGATCGCGCTTCTACATTCAAGAGCTTACCTACGACTTTGACCACCCCAACCTCCATCGGGCCTTTCAAGCCGATTCGGCCGCAACCCTCCTCAAACGAGGGATGCCGCTCAATCTCAATAAGCTCTCGGAAGAGCGTGGACGCATTGTCAAAGCCTTACACGACCGTGGCTTTTATTACCTCAACAAAGATTACATCAGCTACGACATCGACACTCTTGCCGGGTCACTCGGAGCCGCCGTCCACCTGCGTTTTCGCCATCCCCACGAGGTCGATACACAAACGGTCTATACGCCCCAACGGTTTCGCCAGATTCGCGTCATCGAAGAGGGTACGGACTACACGTCTGAAGCTCCCCGTGACTCTGTAGACTATGGCAACCTGCGCTTTAAATACGTCGGTTACCCTCACTTAAACAAGCGCGTCTATCTCTCACACATCGGCTTGCGTCCAGACAGTTTGTACCGCGAGCGCGAAGTGCAAAGCATCTACAGCAACCTCAATGCCCTGCCGGCTATCAGTTATACGACGCTAAAGCTCTATCCCGTCCCCGGGAAGCCCTCCTTGTTAGACTGTGACATCACTCTGCGACGAAAGAAGCCCCACAGCATCGGGCTGGAACTGGAAGGCACCAACACGTCGGGCGACCTCGGTGCGGCTGTAGCACTGACCTACAGCAACCGCAACCTGTTTCGAGGTTCCGAACTCTTTGCACTCAAGCTGCGCGGAGCCTATGAAGCCATTACGGGACTGGAAGGCTATTCCAACCAAAACTACATTGAGTGGAGTGCAGAGGCCAATCTGCGATTCCCTACCCTGCTGTTGCCTTTTATCAGTATTGACTCCAAGCGCCAGCTAAAGGCTACGTCGGAAGCCAAACTGATGTACGACATGCAAGACCGTCCCGAGTTCCACCGACGCGTACTTACCGGAGCCTGGGCATATCGTTGGAATCGAACGAGCAATCCACGCTGGCAAAACCGTTGGGATTTGCTCTCGCTCAACTATGTTTACATGCCGTGGATTTCAGAGACGTTCCGTAAAGAGTATCTCGAAGGCGACGACCCTTATTATTCTGTATTGAAATACAGTTACGAGGACCTCTTTATCATGAACATGGGCTACAGCTTCGTCTATAACTCCTTGCACGATGCGGCCAATCTGCCCACGGGACTCTATCAGACCAATGGTTTTCAAATCAAAGCCAGTGTTGAAATAGCCGGTAACCTGCTCTATGGTCTTTCCAAGGCAACGCGAAGCCACCGGAACAGCAACGGCAACTATCAATTTCTGGGCATAGCTTATTCGCAGTACGCCAAGCTCGATTTTGACTTTACCAAAAGTGTCATTCTCAACGACCGCAACTCGCTTGCCTTCCATGCAGCCTTCGGCATCGGCATCCCTTACGGTAACTCAACCATTCTTCCTTACGAGAAGCGTTACTTTGCCGGAGGTGCTAACAGCGTACGAGGCTGGAGCGTCCGCGAACTAGGTCCGGGATCCTATCGCGAAAAGGACGGCCGCATCAACTTCATCAACCAGACGGGTAACTTGAAATTAGACCTGAGTGCCGAACTGCGTACCTTCCTCTTCTGGAAATTACACGGAGCCTTCTTTATCGATGCCGGCAACGTGTGGAACACCCGCTCGTATCCCGACATGAACGGAGCCCTGTTTAAGTTCAACCGCTTCTACAAAGAAATTGCTGTGGCTTACGGCTTAGGTTTACGCTTAAACTTCGACTACTTTATTCTCCGCCTCGACGGCGGCATGAAGGCTATCAATCCCGCGGTCACTTCCGGCCGTTTGCACTACCCGATTACCCAACCCAGCTTCAAACGTGACTTTACGCTCCACTTTGCTGTGGGCTTACCTTTCTGATCAAATCACCTTCACCCCATGTTACAATTCATATCCTTAGCTTCCGGCAGTGACGGAAACTGTTATTATATGCGTTGCGATGGCTACGGTCTGCTTATCGACCTGGGCATCGGCATCCGAAAGTTCAAGCGTGCCTTTTCAGACTACGGGCTCCAACTGGCTCAAATCCGCGCCATGCTCGTCACCCACGACCACACCGACCACGTCAAGGCGGTCGGGGCGCTCTCCCAAGAGTTTCGCATCCCGGTCTACACATCCAAGAAGGTACACGCCTCGATGCAAACCAATCATTACTTTGCCAAGAAAGTTCCTGCCGAGTTTCAACAGATTATTACCCACGGAACCCCCTTCGACCTGGGGCCGTTTCACATCACTGCCTTCTTCGTGCCTCATGACAGCGCGGAGAACAATGGTTACCTCATCGAAGTCGAAGACAAGAAGTTTGTCATCATGACCGACATCGGACATTTTACGGAAGAAATGCCCGACTTCGTATCACAAGCCACCCATTTGATTATCGAGTCAAATTACGAACCGGGCATGCTCGAAGGAGGACGCTATCCCGCCCGACTGAAAGGACGCATCAGCGGCCCTAACGGACACATCAGCAACGGCGAAACAGCCCATTTTTTGGCTCAACACCTTTCGCCCGAACGCATCCAATACATTTGGCTGTGCCACTTAAGTGCTGAGAACAACCTGCCCCGACTGGCACAGGATGCTTCGGTTCAGGCACTCACCGAGGCGGGCTTTACCCTCAACGAGGGCGACAGTCCCCGCTTGCAGGTATTGCCTCGACGCACGCCTACGTTGCTCATGGATTTATAGAAGCTGACCTTGATTCCCGTTCGACACCTCATCTACCTTCCTTCTCCTATGCGTAAAATTCTGCTCTTCCTCCCGCTCCTGCTGTTGACCACCCTCATTTCCTGTATGAAGGATGAAGAATATACGGTAAACCCAGCCGATTGCTTGACCTTCAGCACGGACACCGTAGCTTTTGACACAATCATCAGCGGAAGCCCTACCAACACGTATACTTTCTCCGTACACAACCCCTCCAAGAAGGCAATCCGCATCCCGCAAGTTGTCTTGGAGCAGGGGGCGAACTCTCCCTTTCGGGTCAACGTAGACGGCACGCCGCTCCAGGAAGGTGTCGCTCACGACTTTGAGATTGCCGCAAAGGATAGCCTGATAGTCTACCTGATGGCCAATGTGCCCGAGATAGACAACGACCTGCCCATCGACGTCAGTGACAAGCTGACGTTTACGACAGAGGCAGGAGTTAGCCAGAGTGTAGTCTTGACCGCGTCGGGACAAGCGGTCATCCCCTTGCAAGGCAAACGAATCACGGAGGACATAACGCTCGACGCCAAGCGTCCTTACCGCATCATGGACAGCTTGGTAGTAGAAGCCGGGCATACACTCACTTTAGCCGCAGGCACAAACTTCCTCTTCCATGCCAAAGCCCAACTCATCGTCTACGGTACGTTGAAGGTTACGGGGACAGCCCAACAGCCTGTCACCTTACGTGGCGACCGCCTGGGCAATATGTTCGACGGGCAACCTTACGACCGCATCCCGGGACAATGGGGAGGCATCGTGCTCAAGTCTTCCTCCTACGACAACCACATCAACTTCGCCGACATTCACAGTGGTACCTTCGGCATTCAGGCAGACTCTGCAGACGTAAAACGTACGAAGTTGACTCTCGAAAACTCCATTGTGCACAATACGTCTGGCAACGGACTTGATCTGCGCATGGTCAATGCCTATGTAGGCAACTCGCAACTGACGAATGCGGGAGGCAACTGCGTTCAAGTACGCGGCGGCGATGTGCGTCTCATCCATTGCACCCTTGCCCGCTTTTATGTCTTCAAGGGAGGGAACGGCGTGGCCTTAGACTTTGCCAACCACGACAATGGGATACGCCTTCCGCTCGAGCGCTTATTTGTGGCCAACTCGGTGGTAACGGGCTATCAAGCCGACGAAATCATGGGCAACCAGAATATGGAACAAAAGGACGATGCCTTTGCCTATCGCTTTCGTAACTGCTTGCTGAATACGCCCAAGCCCAAGGAGGAAACCAGTCAAATGGAAAATTGCCAATGGGACTGGGATGACGACACGACGGCCGAAGGAGATACGCTTGTCACCAAAGACAAGAACTTCCTGCCCGAACCCGATTTAGACAAGCTCCTCTTTAGTTTCGAGCTTTCGCCCCATTCCAAAGCAATCGGACACGCTGATCCTGCCATTACGGCAGAGACCTATCCCGTTGACCGCAAAGGAACACCGAGAGGTTCGACCCCTGACATAGGTTGTTACCAATATGTCAAACCTGCGTCAAAACCTTGAACTTGCTCCTTTGAACAACGACTAAGGGCGCAAGCGGCCTTGTTTCAATTTCACTATTATATATCATCGACAGACTCTTTTCATTCTCTATAAAATGGCAGACTCAACCTATAGTGCTAAGAAGACGGGCAAACGTCCGTATACCAGCAAGAAAGAGCAAGCTCCCCTGACCGACAATTACGGTCATCTCCAACCCCAGGCCACTGACTTCGAACAAGCGGTCTTGGGTGCACTCCTTATCGAAAAGGATGCTTACTACCAGGTCAGCGAAATCCTGCGACCCGAAAGCTTCTATGACGCGCGCCACCGCATCATCTATGAGGCCATACGCCGTCTCAACCTCGAAGAACGTCCTGTGGACATCTTGACTGTCACCGAACAGCTGCGCAGTACCAACAAGCTCGAGGAAGTGGGCGGTCCGTTCTACATCACACAACTGAGCGGTATGGTGGCTTCATCGGCTCACATCGAATACCACGCACGCGTCATCGCCCAGAAGGCTACCGCCCGCGAACTGATTACTTACACCAGCGGCATTCAGACCAAGGCTTTCGATGCTACGCAAGACATCGACGAACTGATGCAAGAAGCGGAAGGTAAACTCTTTGAGCTGTCGCAGACAAACCTTAAGAAGGACTATACACAGATTGATCCGGTCATCAAAGAGGCGTACGAAATGTTGCAGAAGGCTGCCGCACGTACGGACGGTATGAGCGGTATCGCTTCGGGATTTACTGCGCTTGACAAGATTACTTCGGGTTGGCAAAATTCAGACTTGGTCATTCTGGCCGCCCGTCCTGCCATGGGTAAGACGGCCTTTGCCTTGAGTATGGCGAAGAATATTGCCGTCGATCAACAAATTCCGACCGCGATGTTCTCGTTGGAAATGTCAAACGTACAGTTGGTCAATCGTATGATTGTCAATGTGTGCGAAATTAAGGGTGAAACCCTCAAGAGCGGTCAGCTCAAACCCTTCGAATGGAGTCAGCTCGACCACCGCATCAAGCAACTGGTCGGTGCCCCACTCTATGTGGACGATACGCCTTCACTGTCGGTATTCGAATTGCGTACGAAAGCACGCCGACTGGTTCGCGAACACGGCGTCAAGATTCTGATGATTGACTACCTACAGCTGATGAATGCTTCGGGCATGAATTTCGGTAGCCGTCAGGAAGAAGTTTCTACCATCTCCCGCTCACTCAAGGGGTTGGCTAAGGAACTGAACATCCCGATTCTCGCCCTCTCCCAGTTGAACCGTGGTGTGGAAAGCCGTGAAGGCTCTGACAAGCGTCCGCAGCTCTCCGACCTCCGTGAATCGGGTGCCATCGAGCAGGACGCCGACATGGTGCTCTTCATTCACCGCCCCGAGTACTACAAGATTTACCAGGACGAAGCGGGACACGACTTGCGCGGCAAAGCTGAAATCATCATTGCCAAGCACCGTAACGGTGCGGTCGGCAACGTGCTGCTGACCTTCCGCGGCGAATACGCCCGTTTCCAGAATCCGGAAGAAGGGGCTGGACTCGATGACGCAAAGGGCAATCCCTTTGCAGAAGGCGGAACGGGCAACGACGGTGGATTCAACAACGGCAATATACTGAGTTCAAACTTTTCGGGGGGTCAGGAGTTCATGCCGCCTGAATTAAACAACAATTTCCCGCCACTCTCTGCGGGTGATCCCTTTGCCCCCATGGGAAACAATAATGAACCGCCGTTCTAACCAATTTCCACAACAGCAATCGACATACACACATTATACGAAGCTACGCTTTATGACTCACCTCTCGTTCCATCCCTCGGAACGAGAGGCTTTTTTGTGCCCAAACATTCATTGCTCCCAGGCTCTCGAAAAGACAGACTAAAAGCACCATGCTTGCCCCGAGGTGTTTGAAAGCTGTACACGCCAAAGGAACCCATTCCCTACAGCACGAAGAAGTTCAACGCGTTACAACCACCGCAACTCATCAGCTAGCAGAGGTTAAAACGCGCACAACCACTTCTTTCCCCAATGTAATCAGAGGTGCAAAGCCCAATAGCCCTCCTTGCTCACGCGCAATCTAAGGTTCGCTCGTTACCGACCGCTACAGAAGCGCCGTGTCAGACAATCGACGAAGGGTGGGAAGCTTATACGGACAGCGTATAAGTCTCCCACCCTTCGTCGATGGCTTTAATCAGCCGGGGTATAATGTCGCCACTTAGGTTCGATGATCGAATACGTCGGGCGGACATCCGCTCCACTTCTTCACGAGCTATCCGTACACAAACGGTCATTCATTTCCACCTTGACACGAAGCCACACTACGGAGCACGTAGACCACTACCACCTCAGGTGAATGAGCCTTCAACCGACACAAGCGGTTAAAACCCAAGCGACCTCACTGGCGTGCATGCAAACATCCTCTAGAAAAGACGACAGACGCCGAACGAGGCAGCGAACCTAATTGAGTCCCAAAGATAATCATTTCGTTGGAAGTAAGCAAATCGCTGCAAAACCTGCAAAAAGAAGTGCGGAAAGAAGACAGAAAGCACAGCCCCAAACCCCACTTGACACCTTCGTACACACAAAGCTGATTGCACCAGACAGACCAACAGGCCAGGCGCAGCAAGAGTGGTGACACACCGAAGCAATTAGCACCCCCTGCCAAACAACGTCCTCACACAGAGCCAGTTACTCAAAACCAACACAAAACACGCAAAATCCACCGGTTTCAACAGAAAACTTACAGCGAAGACCTTGCCAATAAATAAAATAGTTGTACTTTTGCACGCCGATTATTATCAAGGGTACCCTTAGTGCCCAACCAAGAGTTAATAGTTACGTCCTATTTTGGCCTGGACGTAATGGTTAGTAAGCTCTTGGAAAGATAAACATTAGTAGTTACAATTTAATTCAAACAAAAGTGGACACTTTAAGTTACAAGACCATTTCTGCTAACAAAGAGACCGCACAAAAAGAATGGGTAGTAGTTGACGCTACGGATCAGGTTCTCGGTCGTCTTTGCACCAAAGTTGCCAAACTGCTGCGCGGTAAGTACAAACCCAACTTCACTCCGCACGTAGATTGTGGTGACAACGTTATCATCATCAACGCCGACAAGATCCAGCTCACTGGTAAGAAGTGGACGGATCGTGTTTATCTCACTTACACGGGCTATCCCGGTGGCCAGCGCGAGCATACTCCCGCAAGCATCATGGCAAAGCCCAACGGCGCAGACAAGCTTTTCCGTCGCGTAGTAAAAGGTATGTTGCCCAAGAACAAGCTCGGTGCTAAGCTCCTCACTAACCTCTACGTTTACGAAGGTGGTGACCACAAGCACGAAGCACAGTCTCCCAAGGCAATTGATATTAACCTCCTCAAATAACTAAGCAGCAATGGAAATGATTAATGCATTAGGTCGTCGTAAAAGCGCCATCGCCCGTATCTACGTAACGGAAGGTACTGGTAAAATTACCATTAATAAGAGAGACCTTACGGAATACTTCCCCTCTCCCATCCTGCAGTTCGTTGTTAAGCAGCCCCTCACGCTCCTCGATGTTGCTGAAAAGTATGACATCAAGGTAAACCTCTGCGGTGGTGGTTTCACGGGTCAGAGCCAGGCTCTCCGCCTCGCTATTGCTCGTGCTCTCGTAAAAATCAACGCTGAAGACAAGAAGGCACTCCGTGCTGAAGGCTTCATGACGCGTGACCCGCGTGCTGTTGAGCGTAAAAAGCCCGGTCAGCCCAAGGCTCGTCGTCGCTTCCAGTTCAGCAAGCGTTAATATGCCTACTGCAGACGTTGGACACTCTCCCTGCTATTTTTCAGATTGGAAGTTTCAACTTCTGCCATCAGGCTTCGCCAAGTAATATTCGGCGCTCGCTGCTGGATTTACGTTTAGTATCTAAACCTTTAGGACTTTCTCCTCAACCGAGAAACTACCCGAAGGCTGGTTGAAGTCGGAAGACAAAACAAAACAACTTACAAGAAAGTAAACGAACAAACAAATCATTCTGAATCATGTCCAGAACAAATTTTGACACCCTCTTGGAGGCTGGTTGCCACTTCGGTCACCTCAAGCGCAAATGGAATCCTGCTATGGCTCCTTACATCTTCATGGAGCGTAACGGCATTCATATCATCGACCTCCATAAGACTGTCGCAAAGATCGACGAAGCTGCTGAAGCTCTCAAAGCTATCGCTAAGCAAGGCAAGCGCGTCCTCTTCGTAGCTACTAAGAAACAAGCAAAGCAGGTAGTAGCCGACAAGGCTGCTTCTGTAAACATGCCCTACGTGACTGAACGCTGGCCGGGCGGTATGCTCACCAACTTCCCCACCATCCGTAAGGCTGTGAAGAAAATGGCCAATATCGACAAACTCATGAGCGACGGTACGTACTCTAACTTGTCTAAGCGTGAAATCCTTCAGATTTCTCGCCAGCGCGCTAAGTTGGAGAAGAACCTCGGTTCTATCGCTGACCTGACTCGCCTTCCCGCAGCTCTCTTCGTTGTTGACGTATGCAAGGAGCACATCGCAGTGAAGGAAGCTCAGCGCCTCGGTATCCCCGTATTCGGTATTGTTGATACAAACTCTAACCCCAACGTAGTTGACTACCTCATCCCCGCTAACGATGACTCTAACAAGAGTATCGAAGCTATCCTCGACGCTCTCTGCGGTGCTATCGCTGAAGGTGTTGAAGAGCGCAAGGCTGAGAAGGTTGACACTGAAGCTGCTGGTGAAGGCGAAGCTGCTAAGGCTCCCCGCAAGCGCGCTTCCAAGGCTCGTGCCGAGAAGGAAGAAGCTGCTCCCGCTGCTGAAGAGGCTACGGCTGAGTAATTAGATTTACCAAGTTCTTGGTTACAAGGGGCGAAAGTCGAAGGTTAGTATTGCCATCCAAATGACTAAGAAAGCTTTTCAGACTGACGCATCTGGTAACCAGGAACTTTCTTTTTATACACAAGTTTAATCGTTAATATATTTCCAAGAAATGGGAGTAGGATTAGAAGATATCAAGAAACTTCGCACCATGACTGGTGCTGGTTTGGGTGACTGCAAGAAGGCACTCGCTGAAACAAACGGTAACATTGAAGAAGCCGTTGAAATCATCCGTAAGAAGGGACAGGCTGTTGCCGCTAAGCGTTCTGACCGCGAAGCTGCTGAAGGTGCTGTACTCGTAAAGCAGGAGAACGGTTTCTCTGCAATCATCGCCCTCAAGTGTGAGACGGACTTCGTTGCTAAGAACGAAGATTTCGTAAAGCTCGCTCAGGACATCCTCGACCTCGCTGTTGCTAATAAGTGCAAGAGCCTTGACGAGGTGAAGGCATTGCAACTCGGTGACCACACGGTAGCTGACGCTGTTACGGATCGTAGCGGTATCACGGGTGAAAAGATGGAACTCGACGGTTACAACTTCATCGAAGGTGACAACGTTTCTATCTATGACCACATGGGTCGCCACATGCTCTGCACGATGGTTCAGACGAACAAGCCCGCTGAAGAGCAGGCTCACAACATTGCTATGCAGGTTGCAGCGATGAACCCCGTTGCTTTGAACGAAGAAAGCGTTCCCGAAAGCGTGAAGGCTGAAGAGTTCAAGGTTGCCATCGAAAAGACGAAGGAAGAGCAGATCAATAAGGCTGTAGAGGCTGCTATCAAGAAGGCTGGCTTCAACCTTTACACGGCTGAAAGCGAGGAACACCTCGAAGAAGGCATCATGAAGGGTCACATCACGGCTGAGCAGGCTGACCAGATTCGCGAAATCAAGAAGACGGCTGCTGAACAAAAAGCTGCAAACCTTCCCGAACAGATGATTCAGAACATCGCTAACGGTCGTATGAACAAGTTCTACAAGGAGTCTTGCCTCTTGAACCAGGAGTACATCCAGGACAGCAAGATGTCTGTTGCTGACTACTTGAAGGCAGCTGACAAGGAACTCACGATTGTTGACTTCAAGCGTTTCACGCTCCGTGCTGAATAATCTTCTTCAGTAACAAAACTTACATACATAAAGAAAGCCGCATCCCTTTACGGGTATGCGGCTTTCTTTATGGGTAGATTTGAATGAGTTATTCTCCTTTTTCTCTTATTTGTAATCGGACAAGTAAGATGAACTGACGAAATAATCACAACTTTGCATAACCTTTGAACACATTGCCCCGACAAGAAATGAATCCTTCAATCTACTGGCAACATAATCAACCATTATACATTTATCGTTATGCGTAACAATTACTTATCGCGCTCAAGCGTACGCCTCGGCATCCTCTGGATGCTGTTGATTCCCTTGATTGCGCAGGCTCAACGCCATCCGAGCTACTATCAAAGTGCCAAGGGAGCTAATGGTTCCAACCTCAAGACGGCGCTCTTCAGAATTATCAGTGAACACGAAGCACGAAGCTACAAACAGCTCTGGCAAGATTTTAAGAAGACGGACGTTCGCCCCGATGGCAAGATTTGGGACATTTATTCCAATGCCACCAACTACACGCCGGGCGGTTCGGCACAAGGTGCTAACTACAAGAAGGAAGGTGACTCGTATAACCGCGAACATTCCTTCCCGAAGAGTTGGTTTGATGATGGCCACCCCATGTACACGGACCTCTTCCACCTCTACCCTTCTGACGGTTATGTAAACAACCGTCGCTCAAACTATCCTTTTGGTGAAACCAACGGCGAAATGTACACCTCAAAGAATGGATACTCTAAGTTAGGTTCTTGCACGACGCCGGGCTACAACGGAACGGTATTCGAACCCAATGATGAGTTGAAGGGTGACCTGGCACGTACTTATTTCTACATGGCTACGGCTTACGAAAACAAGATTGCTTCTTGGCACTCACCGATGTTGGCAGGCAATAAATATCCCGCCTATGCCAAGTGGGCGATTGACATGTTGCTGCGTTGGGCACAGGAAGACCCCGTCAGCGAAAAAGAAATCGCTCGCAACGAAGCAGTATACCAGATTCAGAGAAACCGTAATCCGTTCATCGACTATCCTGGATTGGAGCAATACATTTGGGGAAGCATGACGAGCACTCCCTTTGACCCCGAAAACTACGGCACGGTAACACCTCAACCTACAGAAGTGGCTACCCCCGTATTCTCTACTCCCTCGGGCATAGTGGCTGCGGGCACGAAGGTGACTATCTCTTGCGCTACGGCGGGTGCTACCATTCACTACACCATCAACCAGGGACAGGAACAGACGAAGGCTACTCCCGTGGAATATACTGTCAACGAGACAACGCACATCTCGGCTTACGCTCGTTTGGGTGAAAAGCAAAGCCAAACGGTAACGGCACAGTATACCGTACAGAGCACAACGCCCGAAATTCCCCAAACTTCTGATCTCTACGTCATGCTAACGGACGAATCGAAGCTCCGTGCTGGTATGCCGGTTCTCATTCTCTGTAATGAGAAGAAGGTTGCCATGGCGGAACAGGGTAACAACATTCGTAACTATGTCAACGTAGAACCTTCAGCTGAAGGTAGCTTGACGACGAAGGTAAACGGCCAGGGACTTCCCTATGCCTTCGTATTGGGTGGCACAACCGGTGCGTGGACACTGACTGACCCTGTAGCGAAGGTATTCGTTTCACTCAACAAGAACGAAAATAAGATTCATACTTCTGCCACGGCTGATACTCCCAACGCTCAATGGACGATTACATTGACTACAGACGGTATTGCTACAATTGAAAACAAAGCCATTGGTGGACGCTTCATTCAGTACAATCCTTCTTCACCGCGCTTCGCTTGCTACAAGGGTTCACAAAGTGAGATTTCTCTCTATGGTCAACCGACCGCTACGGACATTCAGCAGATTGAACAACAACAACAGGGTGTCGTAACGGTGTACGACCTCGCCGGTCGTTTCGTTTGCCGCACCACGACGTTGAAGCAAGCTCTTCAGCAATTGCCCCAAGGTCTTTATGTCATCAATGGCAAGAAAGTTTGGGTGCGCTAATGTTCCCGACTTACAATTTGGGCTGGTATGAAGATTGAACAGTGGAAGAACGAAGTCATTAAAAGGTCACATGGTTATTCCCACCTGTCTCGATCTAACTTCTAAACTCTTCAACAAATCACTTTAACCAATCGCCTGATTCCAATAAGCCGCGACTTCTATCTCTCGCAAGATTGAAGTCGCGGCTTTATTATTATATAAAGGAAAGCATCTGTTACCCCAGGCATCAAGCCACATTGAAAACATCAAGTTCCCCCACTCTCCTACTCATCGGCAAAAATGATGGATTCTCCCCTTCCATTTGCTTGCTAATCCCTACACTTCCGGTCTACCATCGAACTTTCCGACCCCAATAAACTCCAACTGCATGGTTTTCGTTAATTTTGCCTCGGTTACAATCACAAACATCATTCAGCAATGAACAGACAACAACTCATCGACAACATCCGTGCGAAACAATCCTTCCTCTGCGTTGGTCTTGACACTGACCTCAAAAAGATGCCCGCCCATCTCTTGCAGGAAGAAGATCCTATCTTTGCTTTCAACAAGGCTATCATTGACGCTACAGCTCCCTACTGCGTAGCTTATAAGCCCAATCTTGCCTTCTACGAATGCTTCGGACTGAAGGGATGGACGGCCTTCGAGAAGACCGTTCGCTACATCAAAGAGAACTATCCCGACCAGTTCATCATCGCAGATGCTAAGCGTGGTGACATCGGTAATACCTCGGCCATGTATGCTCGCTCATTCTTCGAAGAAATGGACATCGACTCGCTGACCGTAGCTCCTTACATGGGTGAAGATAGCGTGACTCCCTTCCTGCAATATGAAAACAAATGGGTGATTCTCCTGGCACTGACCAGCAACAAGGGTTCGGCTGACTTCCAGCTCTCACAGGATGCAGAAGGCGAACGTCTCTTTGAGAAGGTACTCCGCCGCTCACAACAATGGGCTTCTGAAGAAAAAATGATGTATGTAGTCGGTGCTACACAAGGTCGACTCTTTGAAGACATCCGTCGCATTGTTCCCAACCATTTCCTCCTCGTTCCTGGTGTCGGCGCACAAGGCGGTTCGTTGGAAGAAGTTTGCCGCTATGGCATGACGCGCGACTGCGGTCTTCTCGTGAACTCTTCACGTGGCATCATCTATGCCGACACGACCGAACGCTTTGCAGAAGTAGCTGCAGAGAAGGCACACGAACTGCAACAACAAATGGCTGCTGAGTTGGCAAAACGCTGTCAATAGATAGAATCGGAACAAACAAGTTCCTTCTCCTAAATACAAACGGCGCAGGTAAGCTAAATTACTTACCTGCGCCGTTTTATTGATTGACGAAAAGAAAAAACAATGAACGGCTTACCGATGGTATTTCCCTTTCGATTTGACCAGAATAACCTTCACCCGATCGTCGTTCAAGATTTCCTTAAAATAGAGGTCGGCATAAAGTCCGTATTCGGGAGTATGGTTAGCCCATGTCAGGAAGTCTATCGAACCCTCGATGTTGTCTGCAATTTCTTGATACCAATACACGGGAAAAGAGAGCGCACGGACTTTATTCCGATTCACCACCCGTTGTAAACTATCTAAACACGTAACCTGTTCGTCTGCATCCAAGCCCGAAGGGCGTGGCAGATCCACGTAGAAAGAAGTATAGAAACTATCGGCTGTAAACTGTGCCAATGCCGCTTCACACCGACTCTCTACGATCAGTTGCCGCTTACTGATACCATATTCCTCACAGAGCTGATTCAACACCGCCAACGCTGTATCAGCATTCGCTAACGTGAGATTCTTGATGTCAAGCCACACGCTGTCTCGATCGGCTGCAACTTCAGGCAAATAACTCTCTAGAGACAAATTGAAAGTCGTGTCTTCGTCGTGTGTCACATCAAAGACACCTTTGTCACGCCAAACCAGATCTACTTCAAAGTTGGGAAAACGTACTTCCTTCTCCCGCATCTTCTCCAACGAGTTCGTACGATGTAGCCACACTCTTCCGGAATGCGTACCTACTTGATTGGCTTCATAAAAGCAATACGCACCATAAGCGGACAGGAGCAAAAGCACGAAAGTCCATACCGACTTTTTCATATCACAATTCACGAGGTCTTTTTATTCAAATAGGATTCTATAGAGAATGGGAATAAACTACTCTACACACAAGCCTTCGGTAGCATGAAAACCGCGCAGGAAGTCTGCTACCTCCATGCGTTTCTTACCCGCCAATTGCAATGTCTGCAAATGCAAATAGCCATCTGTCAAGGCTACCTTCAAGTAAGTCTTGCCGTCTGTCAGCACCGTACCTACTGATTCGGAAGGAGTGGTAAACTCTTTGGTCGTTGCATAGACTTTCAACACAGACTTCTTACCATTCACCAAGAGTTCAGTCCAAGCAGCTGGATAGGGAGAAAGTCCACGGATGAAATCATAGGTCCGCTTCACACCCAGTGACCAGTCGATGCGGCAAGTTTCCTTGAAAATCTTCGGAGCCGGACGCAAAGGTTCGTCACTTACCAATTCTTCCTGCGGAATGGGATGTACCCGGTCGGCCAGGATATTGTCTACCGTCTCTACCACTAAGTCGCTGCCCAGATACATCAGTTTGTCGTGCACATCTTCTGCATTGTCGGTATCAAGGATAGGCACGGGCACACGCTGAATGACGCTTCCTGTGTCGATATCATGGTCGAGGAAGAAAGTCGTGATTCCCGTCTGGGTATCTCCATTGATGATGGCCCAGTTGATGGGAGCCGCTCCACGGTACTGTGGCAACAAAGCAGCATGCAGGTTGAACGTACCCAAACGGGGCATCGCCCAAACGACCTCAGGCAACATGCGGAAGGCAACCACGATTTGTAAATCTGCTTGCAAACTACGAAGTTCTTCAATAAAATCGGGGTCCTTAAGTTTGGCAGGTTGCAACACCTTCAGTCCATGCTCCACCGCATACTGCTTGACGGGGGAAGCTGACAGTTCCGTTTGGTGGCGACCGATGGGTTTGTCGGGCATCGTGATGACACCGACCACGTTATATCCTCCCTCTACAAGCTTGCGAAGGGGTTCAACAGCGAAATCGGGCGTACCCATATAGACGATTCGTAAATCTTGCTTTTCCATAATAAATTAAATAAGAGTTGAGAAGTGATAGGGAAACACAGATTGGAAGAGGAAGCGAGAGGTGACCCGCAAAACGACTCTGACGGTCTGCAGAATAGCTTGTACACCGCAAGCCGTCCGCCGGCATTCTTCGAGGCAAAACGTCTCCCTACGATTGCAGACGTTCCGCTGTATAAAGGGTACTGAGACCGAACGTAAAGCGTTTGAAACGTACATCACCAAATCCGGCTTTCTGCAAAATCTGTTGCATGACTTCACCTTGCGGAAAGGCTTCCATCGTAGCTGGCAGGTAGGTGTATGCACGGCTGTCGCGCGATATCAGTTTACCAAGTGTCGGCATAAAGACATGAGAATAGAACCAGAAGAGCTGCTTCATCGGGAAGCGTACAGGCGAAGTCAGTTCGATGATGACCAATCGACCACCGGGACGAAGCACTCGCCACATTTCGCGCAAACCGCGATCGAGATCTTCGAAGTTACGAATGCCGTAAGCCACCGTAACGGCGTCGAAACTGGCATCGGGCAAGGAGAGTTGCAAACAGTCTTCGCGTTGGAAACGGATAACGTGATCAAGTCCTGCTTCCTTCACCTTCTTCCGACCTACATTCATCATACCTTCTGAAAGGTCTACACCAAGTAAGGCTTCGGGCTGCAATTCGCGCGTGGCAAGCAAAGCGAAATCACCTGTTCCCGTAGCGACGTCGAGCATGCGTTTGGGAGCATAAGGCTTCAACGAACGGATAGCTGCTTTGCGCCAACGGCGATCTATTCCCAACGAAAGCGTATGGTTTAACAGGTCATAGGAATGGGCGATGCTGTCGAACATGCGTTCCACCTGCTTTCCCTTAGACTCGCCTTCGCCATAGGGTTTAATTGTTTCTTGTTTGTATGTCATATTGATGAGAGCAAAGCGCACCACAAGGATGCGTAAATCGAGCGCGAAGTTACAAATTTCTAAGAGGCTTCGGAAGGCTGTCTCTCTACGATTAAAAGAGATATACGACCGAATCTGCCACAAAACGAGATTCGCTGACTGAAATGAATCGCATCAAATGCCCAACTAACCGCAATCTTTTCCGTTGGACTGCAAACTGCCCAACGATGCGTTCTGCCTCAGGCTGTAACGGGGAGTACAGCCTAAACTTTAGACTCATCGACACATAAACTAACCTTTACAGAAAATCCCTCAAATAAAACGACTTACGTTTCCTTCTCCTCCCAATAAATTTCTACATTTGCGAAGTCGGAAGTACAAAGGGGAAAGTGCTTCCGATTCTTCTTTCCTGTTAGTTATTCCCCACACTGTATAACCTAATCTTTCATTAGCCATGGATGCAACTCTATTTTGGCTAGTGCCGGCTTCTTCCATTTTAGCCTTACTCTTTGCCTGGCACTTCTATCGTGAAATGAAAAAGACTTCTGAAGGCACACCGCGCATGATCCACATTGCTGAAGCGGTGCGCAAGGGAGCCATGTCTTACCTCAAACAACAGTACAAGGTGGTCAGCCTCGTTTTTGCCGGGCTCGTCGTACTCTTCTGCGTGATGGCGTACGGATTCCACGTGCAAAATGCCTGGGTACCGGTAGCCTTCCTTACGGGTGGCTTCTTCTCAGGATTAGCGGGCTTCTTGGGCATGAAGACAGCCACGGCCGCTTCGGCCCGTACGGCTAACGCGGCCCGACAATCGCTCAACGGCGGACTGCGCATAGCCTTCCGCAGTGGTGCGGTTATGGGACTGGTGGTGGTAGGTCTCGGTCTGCTTGACATCTCCTTCTGGTACCTGTTGCTCAATGCCTTATTGCCTGCTGGTGACTATCCGACAGCCAAACTCTGCATCATCACGACGACCATGCTGACTTTTGGGATGGGTGCTTCGACGCAGGCTCTCTTTGCACGTGTCGGTGGAGGTATCTACACCAAGGCGGCCGATGTAGGTGCTGACCTTGTGGGTAAAGTCGAGGCGAATATTCCCGAAGACGACCCGCGCAACCCGGCAACCATTGCCGACAATGTGGGCGATAACGTGGGCGACGTTGCGGGGATGGGTGCCGACCTTTACGAATCGTATTGCGGCTCTATTTTAGCAACTGCTTCGCTCGGTGCTGCCGCTTACATGCTGGCAGGCGATGAGGTGATGCAATACAAAGCGGTTGTGGCACCGATGCTTGTTGCCGCTGTGGGTATCGTTCTTTCCATTTTGGGCATCTTTGCTGTGCGTACACGCGAAGACGCCAACATTCGCCAGTTATTGCGTGCCCTTTCGGTCGGAACGAATCTCAGCAGTGTGTTGATTATCGGTGCGGCTTTTGGTATTCTCTACCTTTTAGGCCTTGATCGCTGGTGGCAAATGGGATGTACCGTAGCTGTGGGACTTGCCGTGGGAGTCGTTATTGGTCAGGCTACCGAATACTATACTTCCCAGTCGTATGCTCCTACGCGCAAAGTTTCTGAAAGCGGTCTGTCGGGTCCAGCCACAGTCATTATTTCGGGCTTAGGCTTGGGCATGCTTTCGACAGCTGTTCCCGTTTTGGCTGTCGTGGTGGGTATCATTGCTTCCTTCCTCTTGGCTTCGGGCGGTGACTTCTCAAACATCTCGATGGGTCTTTATGGCATCGGTATGGCTTCGGTCGGCATGCTTTCGACCTTAGGCATCACGCTGGCTACCGATGCCTACGGACCAATTGCTGACAACGCTGGCGGTAATGCCGAAATGAGCGGCTTGGGAGAAGAAGTACGCAAACGTACCGACGCGCTCGCCTCCTTGGGCAATACGACTGCCGCTACCGGCAAGGGCTTTGCCATTGGTTCGGCGGCATTGACGGGTCTGGCTCTGCTGGCTTCCTATGTAGAGGAAGTGCGCATTGGCTTAGACCGCATTGGTCAGGCTACGCTCCAGTTAGGCGACGAACAAGTCAAGGTGGCCGAAGCCAGTTTTGCTGACTTCATGCACTATTATGACGTGACTTTGATGAATCCTAAGGTATTGGTCGGCATGTTCCTCGGTGCAATGATGGCATTTGTATTTTGCGGACTGACAATGAACGCTGTCGGACGGGCAGCTTCGAAGATGGTCAATGAAGTACGCCGTCAGTTCCGTGAGATTAAGGGAATCCTGACGGGCGAAGCAGAACCTGACTATGAACGTTGCGTCATGATTTCTACCAAAGCGGCTCAAAGCGAAATGGTATTGCCTTCTATTATGGCCATTATCGTACCGATTCTGGTAGGCCTCATCTTGGGTGTACCCGGTGTACTGGGATTGCTGATTGGCGGTCTGAGTGCCGGTTTTGTTCTCGCTGTCTTCATGGCAAACGCGGGAGGAGCCTGGGACAATGCCAAGAAATATGTCGAAGAAGGTAACTTTGGTGGCAAGGGTTCGGAGGTACATAAGGCTACTGTAGTGGGCGATACCGTGGGCGATCCCTTTAAGGACACTTCAGGTCCGAGCCTCAACATCTTGATTAAACTCATGAGCATGGTCAGCATTGTCATGGCTGGACTGACGGTAAGTTGGAGCCTCTTCTGATGAAGCGTACAAACTGACAGACTACATGATTTCTGCTAAAGCACAAAGCCTTGAAAGGGCTACACCACACGAAGTAGAACGAACGTTTTACCTGTGCATTGGTAGCCTTCTCAAGGCTTTTTTCGTACACTTACGTTTTTGGCTTTTCAACCACTCGTTGTCTAATACCTGAAAGATACAATTCGCATCTATTCCTACTGAGCCCGAAAAAGCACTACATTTGCAACTCCAACCAATGAGTTTATTCATGATAACAGAAAGAACCAAACAAATCGGGGTGTTGATTACCACCGCCCTCTTGATTATCGCCGCCGTAGCTTACTGGCTGTTCTTCTCAGCCTTTGCTCCCAACGAACGTCCGGTCTATGTCTGCATTGATGCAGACGATACGCCCGACTCCGTCTATGTCAAGTTAAACGAAGTAGCGGCTCCTTCGCAATTAGTAGGTATCAAAATCTGTGGTGCAGTCATGGGCTACCAGGCTGAACGCATTCATCCGGGACGCTATGAAGTCACACCGGGCATCAACTCCTTCTCGCTGATGCGTAAACTTCGTGGAGGACAGCAAACACCCATTCGCTTAGTGATTCCTGTTGTTCACACGCTCAATGACTTGGCGGCCCGTCTAGCAACTTCTTTGGCTCCCGACTCTGCCGCCTTTGCCCGTGCGTTTACGGACTCCGTCTTGCTCCGTCGCTTCGGAGTCACCCCCGAAACGGTTGCCTGCCTGTTCTTACCCAACACGTACGAAGTCTATTGGGATTTGACTCCCGAAGAATTGCTTCAGCGCATGAAGCGGGAGCACGACGCCTTTTGGACAGACACACGCAAGAAGCAGGCTGAGAAGGCTGGTTTGAAAACGAACGAAGTCTACACACTCGCTTCCATCGTCGAACAGGAATCTGCCAACGAGGCTGAACGTCCGCTCATTGCAGGAATGTACTTGAACCGTCTCCACCAGGAGATGAAACTTCAGGCTGACCCGACAGTGAAATTTGCCCTACAGGATTTTACCCTTCGCCGCATCCTGCACAAACACCTCACGGTTGACAGCCCTTACAATACGTATCAGCACGTAGGCCTTCCTCCCGGTCCGATTTGCATCCCCTCACTCAATGCCATCCGCTCCGTGTTGAACTTTGCACAACACGATTACCTTTATATGTGTGCAAAAGAAGATTTCTCTGGTACACATAACTTTGCTGCAACCTACGATGCACATCTGAAGAATGCTCAAAAATATACGAAGACACTCGACGAACGCCAAGTAAAATAAGAGTACAGACGCATACATAAACGCTCACGAAGTGAGCTACCCTTGATAAAGGATCAACTCAGCCCTGTAAAGGCAACACAAACCACGGTTATCCACTAACTCGTTTGTGTCGCACTTACAGGGCTGCATGTTTTCATAAAGCGCAACCAAGTGGGATAAGCTCATACCCTATCCCACTTTTGTTGTGCCGTCCCCTTGGAACTTCTCTATCTTTTCCTTACAGCGAATGGTGGAGTCGCTTCTTGCGTTTGAAGCTAAAAAAGAGGATGCATCGGCACCAGTCCGATACATCCTCAAGCTATCAATCAGTTTTCATCAGTTACTTTTCTTCGGCTACTTCCTTTTCATGTTCTTCAATCAACTTATTCTGAAGATCACCTGGTACAAGTTCGTAGCTGGCAAACTTCATAATGAAGGAAGCACGACCACCAGTCAGTGAGCTGAGTGAAGTAGAATAAGAAGCCATTTCCTTCAAAGGCACCTTGGCCTGCAACTTCTCATAACCATTCTCGCTACTCATGCCGACAATCATACCGCGACGACCCTGAAGATCACTCATCACGTCGCCCATCTTGTCAGCAGGAACGAACACTTCTACATCATAGATCGGTTCGAGAATCTTCGGACCCGCTTCCTTAAAGGCCTGGCTAAAGGCATTGCGACCAGCCAACATGAAGGAGAGTTCGTTAGAGTCAACCGGGTGCATCTTGCCGTCATAAACGACTACGCGCACATCGCGAGCGTAACTACCCGTCAACGGACCTTGTTCCATGCGGCTCATGATACCCTTGAGAATAGCTGGCATAAAGCGTGCATCAATCGCACCACCTACGACAGAATTGATAAATACCAACTTACCACCCCACTCCAGAGGTACTTCTTCCTTGCCCTTCATCGCTACGCGAATCTCCTGACCACCGAACTTATAAACTACGGGATCGGGCATGCCGTCACTGTAAGGCTCAACAATGAGATGCACTTCGCCAAACTGTCCGGCACCACCACTCTGCTTCTTGTGACGATAGTCTGCACGAGCTGCACGCGTAATGGTCTCACGGTAAGGAATACGCTGTTCGTAGAACTCTACAGGAATCTTGTCCAAATTCTCTAATCTCCACTTCAACGTACGGAGGTGGAATTCACCCTGACCGTGCACCAAGATCTGGCGCAATTCCTTGCTCTGCTCTACTTCCCACGTCGGGTCTTCCTGACGCATACGGTTGAGCGCAGCCATCATCTTCTCCGTGTCGGCCTCATTGACGGCACGAATAGCACGGGTATATTTCGGGTTAGGATATTTAATGAAGTTGAAGCGGTTTTCGCAATCCTTGCTATTGAGCGTATTGCCCGTGCGCACGTCTTTCAGTTTCACCGTACAACCGATGTCACCCGCATGCAGTTCCTGCACCTTCTCACGGTTGGCACCTGAACAAACGAAGAGCTGTGCCATGCGTTCCTTCGAACCACGGTCTGCGTTGGCGAGATCGTCACCTTCGTGCAGCACACCACTCATCACCTTGAAGTATTGTACTTCGCCGATATGCGGCTCCACACCCGTCTTGAAGAAATAGATGGAAGTGGGACCTTCGGGATTGAGTTTCACTTCTTCACCACGCGTGTTGTGAACGGCTGGCATTTCGTCTACGAAGGGAACCACATTGCCAAGGAATTCCATCAGACGACCTACGCCCATATTCTTGGAAGCACACACACAGAATACGGGGAAAATACTGCGTGTCACCATACCCTTGCGGATACCTTCACGCATTTCGTCTTCCGTCAGGTGTTCCGTCTCGAAGAACTTCTCCATCAAGCCTTCATCGTTTTCAGCAGCGGCTTCCACCAGTGCTTTGTGCATCGCTTCTGCACGTTCCTTCTCCTCTGCGGGAATCTCTTCCAACGTAGGTTCACCACCATCGGGTCCCCAAGTGAGTTTCTTCATCAAGATAACGTCAATCAAGGAGTTGAAGTCTGGACCGGTCTGTACAGGATATTGTACGGGAACGACCTTTTGGCCATAGATTACTTGCAAGTCTTCCACTACCCGTTCGTAGTCGCAAGCCTCGCTATCAAGCTGATTTACTAAGAAAATGACAGGCTTCTGAAGTTTTTCGGTATAGCGGAAATGGTTTTGCGTACCCACTTCGGGACCAAACTGTCCGTTGATAAGCAATACAGCTGTATCGGTCACGTTGAGTGCAGTCATGGCAGCACCTACAAAGTCGTCAGAACCCGGACAGTCTATAATGTTGAGCTTCTTGTTGTTCCATTCAGCATGGAAAACGGTGGAAAAGACAGAGTAACCGTAGTCCTGTTCCACCGGGAAATAGTCGGACACCGTGTTCTTCGCGGTGATACGACCACGACGCTTAATCTGACCACACTCAAACAGCAAAGCTTCTGTGAGCGTGGTCTTACCTGAGCCGTCATTACCAAGGAGCGCAATGTTTTTGATTTCGTGGGAATTGTAAACTTTCATGGTGAAAACTGATTTAAAATGGAAATTTCATACGCAAGCAGACACTTCAGCAGGGTTAGTTAGATTTTAAGCTGAAGGCGGTCCAACTAGGCTTTGTCATGAAGGGAAGCCAAACGCTTACGACCTTCCTCATTCAGCCTGCCACTTGCGCCAACGGGGAGTTTCCTCGTTTTCGGGGCGCAAATTACGCCCTTTCACTCAATGAGCAAACAGAATGCCGTATGTTGTAAAACACATTTCGCAAAACAAAGGATATTCTACTATTTTTTCCCCGTATAAACGCCGTGATAAAGTCTTGCTATCCGGCTAAGCACGGTGCTACTCCCCTTACCAAACTCTCCAACAGCCGCAACCTGCTTTTGTCATACAATATCCCCCTACAAAATCCGTTTCCATCAAGTATGAAACATCTTATCCTCTTACTACTCTATATAACGGTCTGCCTTCCGTCTGCCTTTGCCCAGAAGCGCACCCGCATCTTCGGTTGTCTAAAGGACACCGAAGGCAGTCCCATTGAACTTGCTACGGTACGCATTACGGGACAGAATGCCTTGACATTTACCAACCTCAAGGGCGAGTACTCGCTGTGGTGTACTTCTGCTGACACCGTGCGTGTCGTTTACTCCATGATTGGTTACGAAACGCGCAAACGCTTGCTCCGATCACCGGGTGATTCCATCCGGCTCGACGTTGTCCTGCCCCTTTACGAAAAGGGAACACTCGGCACGGCGGTCGTAACAGGACAAGGTGTACAAACAGGTACGGTGCAACGCATTCAGAAGCCCGACATGAAGCTGGGCCCTTCTACCACCGGTAATGGTGTAGAAGAAATCATTGCCACGCAAGCTGGCGTATCGACCCACAACGAACTTTCTTCGCAATACAACGTGCGTGGCGGTTCGTTCGACGAGAACTGTGTTTACCTAAACGGTGTCGAGGTTTATCGTCCCATGCTCGTCCGCTCCGGCCAGCAAGAAGGACTCTCAGTCATCAATCCCGACATGGTTGAAAGCATTGGTTTCTCTTCAGGTGGTTTCGAAGCACGCTATGGCGACAAGATGTCCTCCGTTCTCGACATTACTTACAAACGCCCCGAAAGGTTCGAGGCTACAGCCCAAGCTTCCATGCTCGGTGCAGGAAGCTATGTCGGTTGGGGCAATAAGAAGGTCAGCCTCATGACCTCCGTGCGCTACAAGACAACACAATATCTACTCGGCTCGATGGATACCCACGGCGAATACAAGCCCAACTTCCTTGACTACCAAGCTTTCTTTTCCTGGCATCCCAACCGCCGCTGGTCGTTTGACCTCTTGGGCTACATCTCTGACAATCACTACAACTTCAAACCCGAGGATCGCGAAACAAAGTTTGGTACCATTACCGATGCGAAGAGTTTCAAAGTTTACTTCGACGGTAAGGAGAAAGATGCCTTTCGCACGCTTTTCGGAGCAGCTACCCTCACGCGCCACTTCAATCCCGAGACTTTTTTGGCCTTGCAGTTCTCTTCCTTTGCAACCAAAGAACAGGAAACGTACGACATCCAGGGCGAATACTGGCTCAACGAAGCTACGACTCAGGAACAACTCGGTGTGGGTACTTACATGGAGCATGCACGCAACCGATTGCGTGCGCGCGTCATGAACACGGGACTGCGTTTCCGTACCAAACTGACGGGGCACACCCTGCAAGCAGGCTTTAACTGGAATCGCGAAACGATTCACGAGAATGCCCGCGAATGGGAAATGCGTGACTCCATGGGCTACTCCCTGCCCTATGACCCCGACGTGCTGAAACTCATTTACAGCCTGCGGTCAAAGGCTGACATCACTTCTTCGCGCTTCAGCCTGTATGCGCAGGACACTTGGCGCATCAAGGCCAAGCCCGGACTCTTCAACCTTACCTATGGTTTGCGCTTCAGTTATTGGGACTGGAACAAGGAGGCACTCTTCTCACCACGTGTATCGGTCGGTTTACTCCCCTCCTTCTCCGACCACTGGACATTCCGTCTGGCTACCGGTTTATACTACCAGGCTCCGTTCTATAAGGAATTAAAGGACACGACGCTTCAGGCAGGCATGGCCACCGTGGCACTCAACCGCGACATCAAGTCCCAGCGTTCCATCCACTTTGTCATTGGAGCCGACTACACTTTCCGTATGGCAAACCGTCCCTTCAAGTTTACTGCCGAAGCTTACTACAAGGCTTTGTCCAACCTCATCCCTTACACCGTTGACAATGTTCGTGTAGTTTATTACGGTCGCAATGCTTCCAAGGGATATGCCGCCGGTATAGATTTCAAGCTCTATGGCGAATTTGTCCCGGGTACAGACTCCTGGCTGACTTTCTCGCTCATGCGCACGAAGGAGAAGATTGACGGCACCTGGATTCCCCGTCCGACAGACCAGCGTTACAACGTGTCGCTCTTCTTTACCGACTACTTCCCCAATACGACCCGCTGGCGCTTCACACTGAAAGCTGCCTTTGCTGACGGTCTGCCCTTTGGTCCTCCCCGTTCCGAACGTGCCAAACAAACCCTTCGTGCTCCGGCTTATAAGCGCGTAGACATTGGCATGAGCTACCGATTGCTCAACAACGAAGACCGCCGCAAACACGGCTTCCTCGGTGCTTTCAAAAACATCTGGCTGGGCTTAGACTGCTTTAACCTGCTGGGTATCGACAATGTAAACTCTTATTATTGGGTGACCGACATCAATGACACACAATATGCCGTGCCCAACTACCTCACGGGCAGACAAATCAACGGCCGATTGGTATTCGAATTCTAATCCAATCGCGCGTTGAGATTTCGAAATATCGAATGCTATACACAAGTATGGCATCTTAAGCTACCATTTTCGATTCTCAACGAAGTCTGTTTCCAAAATCTTATTTTAAAATTAACCTCTCTAAAACTGCATAAGCTTGCAATTATGCAAGAAAATTCGGTTCTACTGCAGATTTATCCCGTACAAGTTTGGACGGTCGGAAATAAGCCCTTACATTTGCACCGTTATCCAAATTTCTACAATCTTTTTATCCTAGGCTAATACCTATCAAAAACAGACAAGGCGAAACGCTCTTTGCGTTTCGCCTCTTTTTATGCGCTAAACTTGAGTATGCCAGTCCCGATTAATCAGAAAGAGAAGAATCACCCGATGAATCAGGAGGAAGTTCGCCGAGGTTCTCCTCTACGCGCCAACTCTCAAAGAAGGAATTAAGATACAGCTAAACCTGCTCTCTTATGCATTAGAACCTACTGATGTACATTGGAACCTGCTCACGGATGTATGAAACCCCGAAGGGGGACAGCGACTTAGCCCAGGGTGGAACGGAGCGAACCCCTGGGGAAACAAACGGTCGTTCAAATACAATTTGAACCCCGGAGGAGTGGAAGCAAATTACTGCAGAAGGGAAACAGGGATATGCCCTTCGATGCGAATACGTTTGAGCTGCCACCCCTCCGGGGTTCGATACATTTTAAAGACCGTAATCACTTACCTAGGGTTCCGCTTCGCTACACCCTAAGCTAAGACCCTTTCACCCCTTCGGGGTTCTCCTATACACGCTGAAGCTCTAGGAGGAGAAAAATAAGATACGATACAGCTGAAGCTACCCTTGTACATTCGAATCTGCTCACGGATGTATGCCCCCCGAAGGGATTCTCCTCTACTACACGCTGAATCTCAAAGAGAAGAAATATAAGAAACGATACATTTGAACCCACTGATGTACGTTGAAACCTGCTCCGCCCCTTGATTTAGCGGGGTATCCCCTCTATTCCCTCCAATCGGCTAAAACAAAAAAACGTTGCAAGCAGAAATTGCTTACAACGTTTGTACACTCTCAGGGGTTCGAACCCTGGACCCACTGATTAAGAGTCAGTTGCTCTACCAACTGAGCTAAGAGTGCGTCATTTCGTTTTTGCGAGTGCAAAGGTACGACTTTTCACTAAACTACCAAATCTTTTCTACATATATTTTTTACAACTTGCTAAACAAACTACGCGTTCCTCCTTCTGTATCAATAGGAATAAGGACTATAAAAAAAATGCGAGCACTTCCCATTTTGGGGTAGAGGTGCTCGCATTTCGTGTAAAAATAGGGTGAATTCGGTCACTTAGTCCTTGGTCACAGCTTGCTGTTTCTGCTCCTTAAATGCAAAAGCAAAAAGCAACAGAACGACAAAGGCGTAAGCGGCGAAGATAAGCCAGCTGGTACGCCAGCCATCAATCTGCTGGGCTACGGGGGCACTGAATACGTAATGGTTAACTACTTCCTGAGCGGCCAGCGTACCCAATGAGGCACCCAAACCGTTCGTCATAATCATAAACATGCCCTGCGCACTGCTGCGAATCTCGGGCTTGGTATTTTGATCGACGAAAAGGGCACCAGAGATATTGAAGAAGTCGAACGCTACACCATAAACAATCATGGAGAGGATAAACATCCAAACTCCTGAACCGGGATCGCCCAAACCGAAGAGTCCGAAACGGAACACCCAAGCCAGCATGGCGATCATCATCACGCGCTTGATGCCAAAATGCTTCAAGAAGAAGGGGATGAGCAGGATGCAACACGTTTCGCTAATCTGGGAAAGCGAAATCAACGCATTGGCATTGTTCGCGCCGAAGGTAGAAGCGTATTCGGGAATTTCCTTAAAGCTGGTGATGAAAGGGTTGGCATAACCGTTGGTGATTTGCAGACTCACACCGAGCAACATGGAGAAGATAAAGAACATCGCCATGCGACGCTGCTTAAACAACTTGAAGGCATCGAGTCCCAAAGCTTCGACGATGGATTTCTTTTCTCCTCCCTTGCTCACTGCGCAGTGAGGCAATGTCTGGGCATAAACGGCCAAGACCAAACTCAAACTGGCTGAAAGCAGGAACTGCGCGGGCGTAGACTGAAAACCGAGGAAGTTGACTGCCAACATGGTGCAGATAAAACCAATGGTGCCGAACACTCGTATCGGCGGAAAGGCTTTGACGGTGTCTAAACCAACTTGGGTCAGACCGTTAAATGCCACCGAGTTGCTCAATGCCAAGGTGGGCATGTAGAAAGCAACACTCAAGGTGTAAAGAAGGAACAAGGTGGACATCTGTACATCGGCGCCAGCCGTAAGAGCATAGTAACCGGCACAGCCCATAAACAGACCCGCCACCAAATGACAAAGTCCCAGCAAACGCTGAGCAGGAATCCAACGGTCAGCCACCACACCCATTAGTCCGGGCATGAAAATAGAGACGATACCCTGAATGGCATAAAACCATCCAATCTGCGTGCCGAGTCCGTGAGACCCCAAATAGTTGCCCATAGAGGTCAGATAAGCACCCCAAACGGCAAACTCTAAGAAATTCATCGCTACAAAGCGACTCTTCAATGCTAAATACTTCATTATGATAGTGTGAGTTGAGAATTTTCTTGGAAAAGAAAGAACTGCAGAGGCCTTGCTTCCCAACGAAGAAAGTATGCCCATGCTACCAGCTGCTTTCCAATCGGTAGGACTGACCTTAGGCTGTGCTTTTCTGTCGATGGGGGATGGTCACGCCCCCACCTTAAGGTGTTTCAGCAGACTGCGAGCCATGCACCAGGTGTTGCAAGGCTGCACGCAACGGTGCTTCTTCTACCTGTTCGATAAAGACAGCCCGTACCGTACCCGTTGAATCGCTCACATAAACCCGCGGGATGATGCCACGGGCAAACAATTCATAGACCGCGCTGCCTTCTTCCGTTGCCCGAGGCAAAGTCAGGCCGACTTGCTGCCAATAGGCTGTTGCTTCGGGAAGCGACTGATTGCGCCCGAGGCAAAGAAAGTCTACTTGCCAACGATATTCGTCATACAGACGCTGTACGACTGGCAACGCGCGGTCACAATCTCCGCAACGGGTATGAAAGAAGACCACCACCGATGGCTTGCCCCGCAAACGGTCTGACCACACGCTGTCACCGCTCACGGTCTGCACCCGAAAGGAAGGCAGGCTGTCTCCTACCCTCACCTTTTCGGCCTTGGCAGAATCTTCCCAACCCGATGGTTCGTTGATGCATGCCAAACAAAACACCGAAAGCGTCAAGCAAGCTAAAATAAGCGACTTCATAACTGTCTTTTTTGAAAAGCGAAGGCAAATATACAAAGAGCTAAGACTTCAAATAGCGTAGTCACGCAGATTTTACTGTAGCCCATCCTAAACAAGCAATCCTAAGATACGTTTCGCTCTTCCACTTAGAGATATACGGAGAGCTTGTCTGCCAAACAGGCATGGACACTTTAGCTCGTCACTACCTTGTACCTTAAAAATGAGCCGAAGTGAGTAGGAGATGAGGGATCCACGCCGCGTGGACTATTGAAAAAGCAGATTTTTTAGGGCTTTACACGATGCAAACCATTAAAAAAGAGGCTCGACAAGAGGTTCGCACAGTGCGGACTACTAAAAAAGACGCTCGACAAGGGGTTCGCACAGTGCGGACTACTAAAAAAGACGCTCGACAAGGGGTTTGCACAGTGCGGACCACTAAAAAAGACGCTCGACAAGGGGTTCGCACAGTGCGGACCACTAAAAAAGACGCTCGACAAGGGGTTTGCACAGTGCGGACTACCAAAAAAGACGCTCGACAAGGGCTCCGCACTGTGCGGACTACCAAAAAAGACGCTCGACAAGAGGTTTGCA
>JABLTM010039558.1_pt1 | contig 29254 bp, 27 predicted proteins | sample 7160121 | NCBI WGS metagenome assembly JABLTM01 (sample SAMN14651224, study PRJNA627086) | human gut metagenome | isolation source: feces | host: Homo sapiens
AGGGTCAGCGGACCCTCGCGAAAGCCTACGTAAGCGTCGGATCTCAAAGCTTGCCCTAAGCGCCCACAAAGTGTTGCCGCCCCCTGATGTTGCAGACCGCTTTCGGATCCTGTTTTTCACGTGGGGGAGGGGTGAAGCAGATTGTGGATGGAAGGAGGAAGTCTAAGAAAAAGTACAGGGTACGGAGCAGGAGAAAGGATCAGGGGAGTTTTTACATATAAAAATGGCAACCGGACATGTTAGGTTCGGTTGCCGTTTTTGTATGGGGTAAAAGAAGGTTTTCTTGGTGTTTATTTGCCCAGGAGTTTTTCGCCGATCTGGTAGACATCGCCGGCGCCCATGGTGATCAGGAGGTCACCGGGCTGGCAGTTTTCCAGAAGGTAGTTTTCGATTTCATCGAAGGTTGGGAAGTATTCACAGGGAGTTCCCAGTTCCTGGATTCTTTTTTGAAGGTCGGCGGAAGAGATGCCGAGGGTGTCGGTTTCTCTTGCGGCGTAGATGTTTGCCAGTACTACATGGTCTGCCAGAGTCAGTGCTTCGGCGAATTCCGGGAGCAGAGCTTTGGTACGGGTGTAGGTATGGGGCTGGAAGATACACCAGGTCTTTTTGTGCGGATAGTTTTTGGCAGAGGTCAGTGTTGCTTTGATCTCTGTCGGATGATGGGCATAGTCATCGATCACAGTGATATCGCCGATGTTTCCTTTGAACTGGAAACGGCGGTCGGTTCCGGTGAAGTTGATCAGACCTTTCTGGATCGTTGCATCGTCCATACCCAGTTTTTCACCCAGAGCGATCACGGAAAGGGCGTTGGACACGTTGTGGATACCGGGTACCTTCAGGGAGAAGGTTCCTGTGGTTTCACCGTGATGCAGACAGGTAAAGGTCGGGTGACCGAAGGTATCGTATGTAATATCGGTTGCTGTATAATCAGCTTCATGTTCCAGTCCGTAAGTGATGACTTCGCATGGCAGATCCCTGATGATATCCTCATAATGAGGAGTATCACTGTTGATGATCAGGGTACCGTCAGCCGGAAGTTTTTCTGCAAACAGCCGGAAGGAATGGCGGATATCGTCAATATCCTTAAAGAAATCCAGATGATCGGCATCCATGTTCAGGATGATACTGATTTTCGGGAAAAAGCTTAAAAAGCTGTTGGTATATTCACAGGCCTCGGTAATGAAAGTACCGGAATGTCCCAGACGCAGATTACCGCCGATGGCCGGCAGGATACCGCCGACAGAGATTGTCGGATCAAAACCACCTTCCAGCAGAATATGAGAAGCCATGGAAGTTGTTGTGGTTTTTCCGTGGGTTCCGGATACTGCGATGGGGATCTGGTAATTTTTCATGATCTGTCCCAGCAGATCGGCACGGGTCATCATCGGAATATTTTTTTCTTTTGCGCAGGCATATTCCGGGTTATCCGGGTGGATCGCAGCAGTGTAAACCACCAGATCGATACCGTCAATAATATTGGATGCGCGCTGTCCGTAGAAAATCTGTGCACCGTTCGCAGTCAGATGATCCGTCAGAGCACTTTCTTTGGAATCAGAGCCGGATACGGTGAATCCCTCTTTTAAAAGAATCTCGGCAAGGCCGCTCATGCTGATACCGCCGATGCCGATAAAATGTATGTGAACAGGTTTTGTAAAATCAATGGTATACATAGGAGTTCTCCCTTTCTTACAGACGTTTGTATCATATTTATGATGCCGGATCCCCTGGGTCGGAAAGATTGCGAAAGCTGCTTTCAGCGGGCGATTTGCAGGCACCAGTCGGGTACAAAAGACATTTTGTAACAACATTTATTATAGACGGAAAAGGGGAAAATGGAAAGATTTTTTTAAGGATGAGAAAAAAAACCAATAGATATAGAAGAAAATGACGAAAGAGAGAAGAAATGTTGTATAAATGTCATAAAAACACGAAAAGATTTGATAAAAATATGTAAAAAATGTTCACTAAATCTGATAAGTGTGATATAATCTTTTTACTATATATGACAAGAGGTGATTGCATGATCAAGAAAGAAATGATTGCAATGCTGTTGGCCGGAGGCCAGGGAAGCCGACTCGGCGTACTTACCGAGAAAGTTGCCAAACCGGCGGTGGCATTTGGAGGAAAATATCGGATTATCGATTTTCCGTTGAGTAACTGTATTAATTCAGGCATTGATACCGTGGGTGTTCTGACCCAGTATCAGCCGCTGCGTCTGAATACCCATATCGGAATCGGTATTCCGTGGGATCTGGACCGGAATGTGGGCGGTGTTACCGTGCTTCCCCCCTACGAAAAAAATGGTAACAGCGACTGGTATACCGGAACAGCAAACGCAATTTTTCAGAATATGGCATATATGGAGACCTATAATCCGGACTACGTTCTGATTCTCTCCGGTGACCATATTTACAAGATGGATTACGAAGTGATGCTTGATTATCATAAGGCAAATAAGGCAGATGTGACCATTGCCTGTATGCCGGTGCCGATCGAAGAGGCAAGCCGTTTCGGTGTTATGATCACTGACGGCGCGGGACGTATTACCGAGTTTGAAGAAAAACCGGAACATCCAAGAAGTAATCTGGCATCCATGGGAATTTATATTTTCTCCTGGAAGACACTCAAAGAGTCTCTGATGGCACTGAAAGATCAGCCAAACTGTGACTTCGGTAAACATATCCTGCCATACTGCAGAGATAACGGAAAGAGACTGTTTGCCTATGAATTCAACGGATACTGGAAAGACGTAGGAACACTGGGGTCTTATTGGGAAGCAAATATGGAACTGATCGATATCATTCCGGAATTTAACCTGTATGAAGAATTCTGGAAAATCTATACCAAAGGTGATATCATCCGTCCACAGTACATATCCGGGGAATCCGTTGTTGAAAGAAGCATCATCGGTGAAGGTGCGGAGATTTATGGTGAAGTGCATAATTGCGTCATCGGTGCGGATGTAACGATTGAAAAGGGAGCTGTGGTGCGGGATTCCATTATTATGAAACATACACGCATCGGCGCCGGAAGCCAGATTGACAAGTCCATTATCGCAGAGAGTGTGGATATCGGAGAAAATGTTGTCACAGGTGTGGGCGAGGAAGCTCCGAATGTTCTGAAACCGGCTGTCTATGGATTCGGCCTTGTTACAATCGCAGAAAAATCTGTTATTCCGTCAGGCGTGAAGATTGGAAAGAACACAGCTATCAGCGGTGAGACCACAGTGGAGGATTATCCGGACGGAGAGCTTGTAAGCGGCGGAGCAATTGTAAAGAAGGACGGTGAGTAATATGAGAGCATTAGGAATTATTCTGGCAGGCGGTAATAACAACAGGATGAGAGAACTGTCCAACAGACGTGCCATCGCAGCGATGCCGGTAGCGGGAAGCTATCGGAGCATTGACTTTGCACTGAGTAATATGACCAATTCTCATATTGCGAAAGTTGCAGTCCTGACACAGTACAACGCAAGATCGTTGAATGAGCATCTGAGCTCTTCCAAATGGTGGAATTTCGGAAGAAAGCAAGGAGGTTTGTTTGTGTTTACACCGACGATCACTCCGGATAACAGCTTCTGGTATCAGGGAACCGCAGATGCGATTTATCAGAACCTGGATTTTCTGAAGAGAAGCCATGAACCCTATGTGGTCATCGCATCCGGTGATTGTGTATATAAACTGGATTATAACAAAGTTCTGGAATACCATATCGCAAAACGTGCCGATGTGACTATTGTGTGCAAGGATGTGGATGCCAATGAGGATGTGACCAGATTTGGTGTGCTTCGCATGAATGAAGACTACCGGATCGAAGAATTCGAAGAGAAACCGATGTTGTCCGATTATCATACGATCTCCACAGGAATCTATGTGATCCGGCGTCGTCAGCTGATCGAGATGATCGAGCGCTGCGCACAGGAAGGAAGACATGATTTTGTAAAAGATATCCTGATCCGCTATAAGAATCTGAAGAGGATCTATGGATATAAGATTCAGGATTACTGGAACAACATCTCTACCGTTGAGGCTTACTACAAGACCAATATGGATTTCCTGAAACCGGAAGTGAGAGATTATTTCTTCCGCCAGTATCCGGGAATCAATTCCAAGATCGATGATCTTCCGCCGGCAAAATATAATCCGGGATGTCTGGTAAAGAACAGCCTGGTATCCAGCGGCTGTATCATCAACGGGCAGGTGGAGAATTCTGTTCTGTTTAAGAAAGTATATGTGGGAAATAACTGCGTTATCAAGAATTCTATTATTCTGAACGACGTATATCTGGGTGATAATACCCATATCGAAAACTGCATCGTAGAAAGCCGGGATACCATCCGGGCCAATTCTTACTATTGCGGAGAAGGCGAAATAAAAGTTGTCGTGGAAAAGAACGAGCGCTATGCGCTGTAATAACAGAGCGGCTGTCTGGTGGTTCGCGGAGAAATAACTAATCAGCGGTTATAACTGTTCGGAAGGAGAACGACATATGAAAGGGGCATGTGCTATGGAGATTACAGACGTAAGAGTGCGCAAAGTGACAAAAGAAGGTAAGATGAAAGCAGTTGTTTCCATAACAATTGATGATGAATTTGTTGTACATGATATTAAAGTAATCGAGGGAGAGAAAGGACTGTTTATCGCTATGCCAAGCCGTAAGGCTTCCGATGGAGAGTATCGCGATATTGCACATCCGATCAATTCCAACACAAGAGAAAAGATCCAAAGTCTGATTTTGGAGAAATACGAGGAAGTAATGGCAGAAGATGCCGTTGCAGATAATGCGTAACCGGATTGTCATATATATGGGGTGACGCAAAACGAGATAAAAGCGGTGGCTGGGGGGCCACCGCTTTTTCTTTACAAAATGCCAGAGTCTTGCTATAGTGGAACGTAGAAAAATGTCCGTGGGCGAATGGCGGAAGAGAAAGAAAAAGAGGAGACAGGTGTGTAATGAGAGTGGAACTGCCGGAAAGCTTTGAAAAGAGAATGCAAGAGATGCTGGGGGATGAATACGAATCGTATATCGAAAGTTATGATAACCCCAGACAGTACGGACTCCGGATCAATCCGATGAAGATCACGGAAGAGGAACTGGCGGAAGGCTCCGGTTTTTCTCTGGATCCGATCCCGTGGACAAAGACGGGGTATTTTTATAAAGAAGAAGATCAGCCGGCCAGACATCCATATTACAGTGCCGGTCTTTATTATCTGCAGGAGCCAAGCGCTATGACTCCGGCGGCGAGGTTTCCGGTGGAACCGGGGGAGAGAGTTCTGGATCTGTGTGCAGCACCGGGAGGAAAGGCAACGGCTCTCGGCGCAGCGCTTCAGGGAAAAGGTGTGCTGGTGGCAAATGATATCAGTAATTCCAGGGCTAAAGCACTGTTAAAGAATCTGGAAGTATTTGGCATATCCAACGCCTTTGTGACCAACGAAGTACCACAGAACCTGGCAGAGCGATTTGAAGGATTTTTTGATAAAGTGCTGATCGATGCACCGTGCTCCGGGGAGGGGATGTTCCGCAAAGATCCGGCGGTGATCAAAACCTGGGAGGAAGAACGCCCGGAGTACTTTGCAAAACTGCAGAAAGATATTCTGAAAAATGGTGTGCGGATGTTGCGCCCGGGTGGAAAACTGCTGTATTCCACCTGTACCTTTGCTCCGGTAGAAAACGAGGGAAGTATCTCCTGGATCCTGGAGCAGTGTCCGGAGATGGAACTGATTCCTATCGAAGGATATGAAGGATTCTCCGAGGGTAACCCTGCGTGGGGTGATGGAAGAGAGGAACTGCGCCGCTGTGTGCGGGTCTGGCCGCATAAGATGAAAGGAGAGGGGCATTTTCTGGCTCTGCTGAAAAAGTCCGAGGATGCGCCCGAGACAAGGATCAGACTGGAACCGCCGACACGGATGGATAAGAAAAATAAAGCAGTCCTGGAAGAATTCTTCAGGGACTGTCAGTGGAAGCCGGACTGGGAGCGGGTACAGATCAAGGGCGAGAAAGTCTACCTGGTACCGGAGCTTCCGGCAAAGTTGAACGGGATCCATTTCTTACGAAACGGACTGTATCTGGGAGATCTGAAGAAAAACCGTTTTGAACCATCCCAGCAGCTGGCGATGACGCTGAAGGCTTCCGACTATGCGGGAAGCGTATCCCTTTCACCGGAGGATGAACGGATCGGACGATATCTGCGTGGAGAAACCCTGCTTTTGGAACCGGGGGAAGCGACCAGAGAGAAAGGCTGGATCCTGGTCTGTGTGGATCAGTATGCACTCGGCTGGGGAAAACTTGTGAACGGAGTTCTGAAGAATAAATACTGGAGCGGTTGGCGGCTAAAAAGTTGACATAATCCGCACTTTAATGCAGAAATTCGCCAAAACTCTACTAATTATTACGCAAATATTACGAGATGTTAAAAAACTACTTCACAATGCTACAAAATCATGCTATAATGACTCTTGCCTGAGAAAGTGAGAGGAATTAATATGAGAAGAAAAAGAATCATAAGCCTGGTACTTTCCGCATGTCTTATCGTGGGAAGTGCGGTACAGGGTGGAGCTGCTACCACGCAGGAGAAGATCTCCGATGCGAAGGCACAGCAGCAGGCGAATCAGTCTTCCCTGCAACAGACCCAGGAAAAGATTCAGGAACTGGAATCAAAAAAAGGTGAATCCGAAACATATCTTGCAGATCTGAACACTCAGTTGGACGATCTTCGCAGCAGTCTGGAAAAACTGCAGAACGATTACGATGCGAAGCAGGAAGAACTGACACAGCTGCAAAGTGACCTTGAAGATGCGAAAGCGGATGAAGCGCAGCAGTATGAAGCGATGAAACTCCGTATCCGCTATATGTACGAAAACTCAGCCAGCAATTATATGAACCTGCTGTTTGAATCAGGAAGTATTTCTGATTTCTTAAACCAGGCTGAGAACATTTCCCAGATGTCAAAGTATGACAGAGACATGCTGGATACATACAGAGAAACAAAAGAAGCCATCCAGACCAAAGAGGAACAGGTGGCACAGGAAAAAGAAGAGATTGTGGCTCTTCAGCAGGAGAGCGCGGACAAGCAGGCAGCAGTAGAAGAACTGGTGGAGGCAACTTACCAGCAGATCCGTGAATATCAGGAGGATATTCAGAGTCAGCAGACAGCAGAGAATGATCTGTTGACCAAGATCAGCAGTCAGGAAGATGCGATCAACGACCTTCTTCGTCAGGCAAAAGAGGAAGAAGCAGCAGCCAGATTAGCAGCACAGCAGGCGGCACAGGCAGCAGCTGAGAAAGCAGCACAGGAAGCGGCAGCAAAAGAAGCAGCAGAGAAAAAAGCGGCAGAAGATGCAGCAGCACAAAAGGCAGCACAGCAGAAAGCAGCGCAGCAGGCAGCGTCAGCGACACAGAAAAAATCAAACAGCAGTACAACAACGACTACAACGACAAGTAATACTGCTGCGAATACAACAACTTCAACAACTACAACAGACAGCTCCGACGATACCATCGATACTTCACAGGGCAAATACCTGGGAAGATTCAAACTGACAGCATATTGCGGCTGTTCCATCTGTTGCGGAAAATGGTCCGGCGGCGGTACAGCCAGCGGAACCACTCCGACACCGGGACGTACCATCGCGATGGCGGGAGTTCCATTCGGAACCAAACTTTCCATCAACGGTCAGATCTATACCGTAGAAGACAGAGGAACCGCATACGGACATGTGGACATCTTCATGGGAAGCCACAGCCAGGCATTGAGCTTTGGTATGAAATATGCGGATGTGTATCAGGTGAATTAAGAGAAGAATAAGAACAGAGAGTGCAGGATACGGGAAACGTGTCTGCGCTCTCTTTTTTCGTTTACAGGAGATTGCTTTCCAGTTCATAATCCGGCTTCCGGCTGCATAGAATGCAGATAGTTTCATAGCAACGAAACAAAGGAGGGGAAAAGATGGATGCCACGATTCTGGTAAACCGTACACACCGCTTACCGCGAAAAGCGATACCACAGACCTTAGTTGAGCCGGAAATCATCTTTGATGCACCTGTCGGGGACAGGAAAAGATTACTTGCAGTCAGTGCAGCGAAGGGAGTGGAGGCACTTTTTGCGAGAGGAAAAGAGGAAGGAATCTATCTGTGCGGAGTATCCGGTTATCGAAGTTATGAAAGACAGGAAGAACTCTATCAGAAGAAACTGCGGGAACAGCCGAAAGAAAACGAAGGTTCTGTACATTGGATAGCACCGCCGGGAGCCAGTGAGCATCAGACGGGTCTGGCACTGGATGTTTCCTGCCAGGCGGTTGACTATCAACTGGATGAGCGTTTCGGCGAAACCCGGGAAGGCCGATGGCTGAAACGGTGTGCACCCTTATATGGCTTCATCCTGCGCTATCCGAAAGGGAAAGAGCATATAACCGGATATGGATGGGAGCCCTGGCATATCCGGTATGTAACCCGGTCGCTGGCGTTGTATCTGACACTTACAGGGCTGACAATGGAAGAATATTATGAGCAGAAATAAAATGAGGCGGAACGCCGGCAAAAGATGCTGGTGTTCCGCCTTGTTGTTACATTGTATATCATCAATTGTTCATAGTGAAGGTCAGATATCGGGCTATCATTTCTGCTACCTTCGCATCCGCTTCGGAGATCGGATCCGTGCGCTTCATGCCAAGAAAACACACGGCCCCGACCGGATCCCCGTCCCGCGTCACAGGAACCAGCGCCTGTTCCGTGTGCGCATCATCGTCTGTCACCGGATAATAAGCGTTATTTTCCGGGATAAAATCCCGGTCAAAGAGTCGCTGCTCCATCGCTTTACTGAGAGATTTCCCTTGATACTTCTTATTCTCCGGCCCGGCCGCGGCCACCACCTGCTCCTGATCACAGATACAAAACAACTTTCCGCACGTCTTCGCCGCCGCATCCGCCAGCTGCTGCGCCCCGCTCGAAAACTCCCCGATCGGCGAATATTTCTTCAGAATAATCTCCCCGTTCCGATCCGTAAAAATCTCCAGAGGCTCTGATTCCCGTATCTTCAACGTCCGCCGTATCTCCTTCGGAATCACCACCCGCCCGAGATCATCGATTCTTCGTACAATACCTGTTGCTTTCATAGACTTTCTCCTTATCCGTATAAATATGATGTGCTAAACCTGGTTTTAGATGAAATTAAAGTTCTGGTGTTAGTATTGGCGGATTTTTGGAAATTATGAGTTGAAATGGTGGGTTTTGGGAAATGTGGTTTTAGAAACAGAAAATTTTTGTTTTTTAAAACCGGGAGAGGGATGGAAACATCTAATAAAAGAGGATTAGAAAGTATAGATGGAGAGAATTGTGCGGATGAGATAATATAATAGAAAAATTGCAATATTTGTCGCATTATGATATAGTTATATTTATCTATATACAATGAGGATAAAAAATGTTAAATTACATCTTAATGCTTGTGTTCCTTTTTGTTTTCCCTGTAATATTAGGAAAACTATTATCAGATGTTTGTTTTAAAAGCGAGAGTAGATGGTTTTGGCTTTTAAATGGATGGATTATACTATTTGCAATCTTTGAAATTATATCTGTCCCGTTAATTTTTACGAAAAAAACATTGGATCAATTATGCATATATTATTCGGTTGCATTACTGATTGCTTTTATAATTCTATTTATAGTAAAAACAATGAGAAGACCGGAAAAGAAAAAAAATATCCCTAAAAAGAAATGGAATGGACTTGAAATTATTGTAATGATTTGTGCGATAGGGATTATAGTATTTCAAGTCTTTTTTGTTGTATTTAAAACACATATGGATGCAGATGATACATTTTATATAGGAAATGCAGTTACCAGTGTAAAAACAAATCTTATGTTTCAGATAGATCCATATACGGGCGCTGAATTAACGGAGTTACCAATGAATTATGTGTTTTCGCCACTACCTATGTTCTGGGCGTACATAAGCAAGGTGACAGGTGTTCATCCGGCGATTATTGCACATATCTTTATACCGATGATTTTTATACCAATGTCATATGGTGTGGCATATATGATTGCTAAAAGAATTTTTGGTGATGCAAGATTAGAAATTTCCTTATTTATGGTTCTATATGCAGTTTTACAGCAATATGGATATGTTTCAGTATATACAGCATCTACATTTCTATTGTTTCGGATCTGGCAGGGTAAGGCAATGTTGGCAAATGTCTTTTTACCATGTTTACTGTTGTTAGGAGACACAGCGTTGAAAAAAGATTCAAAGAAAATTCAATGTATTCCACTGTTATTTGCCTCGCTGGCCACTTGTTGTTGCTCTTCAATGGGAGTAATTTTAGGTGGGATAGAAATGGCACTGCTGGTAGTAGTCTATTTTTGTAGCTCAAAAAAAGTATCTGTACTATGTAGAGGAATTATGGTGTGTATACCGTATGTAATATTAGGATGTGCTTATGTATCGATTAAGTTGTAGGATGATGAGATGAAAATAGTAGATTTATTTTGGGAAGGAATAAGTATCATAAAACAGGCTATTTCCTGGTATAAGGGATCGGGAAAATTGTTGGAACTATTTTTGATAATGTTGGTTTTGTTACTTATCCTTTCTGAAAAAAATAGTTTTGAACGAAGAATAGCGGGATATACGATATTAAGTATAGTAGTATTGTGTAATCCGTTTGTAGCAGTAATACTAAAGAAAATTGCATTGGAAACTGTGTATTGGCGGACATTATGGATTTTGCCAATGAGTGTAGATATTATTGTAGCGATAACATTAATACTTAAAAAAATTAGATGGAGATGGTTGAAAATATTATTATCTATAATTTTTTTAGGCACCTTTAGTATTATAGGAAAACCTGTTATAACTAATGAAAATTACCAGGATACAGAAAATAAATATAAGATACCAAATGAGGTGATTAAAGTTGCTGATATTATTTTAAATGACTCGAGGAGAGAGGTGAAGGTAATTGCCCCGGAAGAAATTAGCACATGGATAAGAGAATATTCAGCAGAAATTATACTTCAATATGGGAGAGGATACATATATGGTTATAATGGATGGAACGCGGAAAATGATTATTTGCAATCGATTTTGAATGCCGAGGTTATTGATTTGCCAAAGTTGGATGAAGTAGTTCGGTTATGGGGATATGAATATTTGGTATTAGGTGAACAAAGCGCAGAAATTGGAGATGTGGAAAGACTAGGTTACAAATTGATAGGATCTACGCAACAGTATAATGTTTTTAGAATTGAAAAAGGAGCGGAGGAATGAAAAAGGAAAAAGAACAGTATAAAAAATTGATAAGAAGTATAATAGTTATATTATTAGTGGCATGTGAAACCATAATATTTATGCATTATTGGATAAATATTTACAATAAATATACAGTGTTTCCATTTTTTCAAAAAGGTCATTGGATGATGGCTGCAATGTATATTATTTATCAAATTATATTTTTGTATATATTTGGCGGCCTAAAAGTGGGATATCTGAAAAAAGCCAATATTATTTTTTCGCAGGTTCTTGCGATGCTAGGTTCAAATGTGATTATTTATTTGCAGATAGTGTTACTTTCGGTACGATTTGTTAATATAGTGCCAATGATGAAGGCTACTTTAGTAGATATATGTGTAGTGGTGATCGTAGCTATTATCAGTGAAAGCATATTCAGAAAATTATTTCCACCTCGAGAACTTATTGTTTTATATGAAGATTATGATCCTGATGAATTTATTAAAAAGATGAATTCTCGTAAAGATAAGTATATTATTAAACAAAAGTTAAATGTGTCTGATGGATTAGATAAGATTAAAAAAGATATCATACAATCACAGGGAGTAGTTATATATGATGTTCATTCAGAATTACGTAATGTAATATTAAAAATGTGCTATGAAAATGACATTAGAGCTTATTCTACTACAAAGATATCAGATATATTAATAAGAGGAGCGGAAAGTCTTCATTTATTCGATACACCACTGTTACTATATAGAAATAACGGATTGAATTTTGAACAACGATTTGTAAAAAGGACTATGGATATTGTGGTATCACTTTTGATGCTGATTATTACATCTCCGATTTTTTTATGTGCTGCAATAGCAATAAAAATGTATGATGGAGGGCCAGTTTTTTACCGACAGGCAAGATATACATTAAACGGAAAAGTATTTAATATTTACAAATTCAGAAGCATGATTGTTGATGCAGAAAAAGATGGAAAATCACAACCAGCTACAGATCATGATCCACGTATAACACCGGTTGGAAGAGTACTCCGGGCTACGCGATTAGATGAATTGCCGCAGTTGATAGATATTCTTATTGGAAATATGAGTTTGGTTGGGCCGAGACCGGAACGAATAGAACATGTTGATAAATATTCAGAAGATATTCCGGAATTTAAGTATCGATTAAAAGTACGTGGTGGATTAACTGGTTACGCGCAATTATATGGTAAATATAATACTTCTCCATATGATAAATTACAGTTGGACTTGATTTACATTCAAAATTATTCCATTTTTTTGGATATCCGATTGATTTTTATGACATTAAAAATAATGTTTATGAAAGAAAGCACAGAAGGTTTTTCGGAACAACAGAAAAATGAACTGCAGGAGAAAAGATAAATGATAGAATATTTTGATAAAATATATAAAAATGGGTTACATCAATTTCAAGATGATATTTATAATAGATTAGTTTGTGGAAAGAAAACATTTATTATTACAGCGAATCCTGAAACACTTATGATTGGAAAAAGCAACAGAGAATTCAATACTATTTTATGCGATAAAGAGACAATTATTACACCAGATGGGATAGGGGTAGTGAAAGGTGCCAACCAATTAGGATATCAAATCAAAGAGCGAGTCACAGGAGTAGATATTGCTAAATATCTTTTTTCAGTACTTAATAAAGAAGGAAAGTCATTATATTTATTTGGGGCAAAACCGGAAGTTTTAAATACTCTTGTGAAGAAAATTAAATTAGAATATCCAAATATAAAAATAAGTGGTGCTACAGATGGATATGTATCCGATAAAGACGCAGTGTTTGAACAAATAGCATTAAAAAAACCAGATGTAGTTATGGTAGCACTAGGTATACCCGCACAAGAATTATTAATTAGTCGCCATATTCAGAAATTTAATAAGGGGATTTTTATGGGGGTAGGAGGCGCTTTTGATGTGTTGAGCGGGATGAAAAAACGTGCACCAGAATTTTTTGTAAAACACAATCTGGAATGGTTATATAGAATTTGCAGTGAACCAAAAAGATTGAAAAGATTTTACAAGAGTAATATTCGTTATCTTGGTGAAATTCGAAAAGTTAGGAGAAATATGCGATGATAAAAATAATGACGGTTTTTGGAACGAGACCTGAAACCATTAAAATGGCACCATTAGTTAAAGCCTTGAAAGCAAGAAAAGAAATACAAACAATTGTATGTGTGACCGCACAACACAGGGAAATGTTGGATCAGGTATTGGAGGCATTTCATATAGTTCCTGATTATGATCTGAATTTAATGAAAAAGGGTCAAACACTTTCGGATATTACAGCTGGTGTGCTTAAGGGAATGGAAGAGGTTTTTAAAACAGAAAAACCAGATATGGTATTAGTACACGGAGATACAACAACCACTTTTGCAGGTGCTTTGGCTGCTTTTTACAATCAAATACCGATTGGACACGTAGAAGCAGGGCTGCGTACATATAATAAGTATTCGCCATTTCCAGAAGAGGCTAACAGACAATTTGTAAGCGTGATTGCAGATTTGAATTTTGCTCCGACAGAAAAAAGTAAAATGAATTTAATTCATGAGGGAAAAAATCCAGATACTATAGTCGTTACTGGCAATACGGCAATTGATGCTCTTAATACAACCGTTACAGAGGAGTACGAAGATGAAATAACAAGATGGGTTGGAGACGATAGATTAATTGTATTAACCGCTCATAGAAGAGAGAACTTAGGTGAACCAATGTATCGGATGTTTTCAGCAATTAAAAGAATTGTAGAAAAGTATCCGGATGTTAAAGTGGTATATCCAGTACATTTGAATCCAATTGTAGTAAAAACTGCGGAAGAAGTGTTTGGTGAGTGCGAGAGAGTGCGATTAATTAAACCGTTAGAGGTAGTGGAGTTCCATAATTTATTAAATAAATCATACTTGATTTTAACAGATAGTGGCGGTATTCAGGAAGAAGCTCCGTCTTTGGGAAAACCAGTAATTGTATTAAGAGATACAACAGAACGACCGGAGGGAATAACTGCAGGAACGTTAAAGCTTGCGGGAACAGATGAAGAACGTATTTTTAATCTGATTGATGAACTGTTGAGCGACAGTGCAGTGTATAAAAATATGAGTTTGGCTTCAAATCCATATGGAGATGGAAAAGCTAGTGAAAGAATTGTAGATGCTATTATAGAGTATTTTGCAAAGAAACAATAAAAATTGCGGCTGCTATTAAAAGCAGCCGCAAAATCAATTCAAAATTTCGATCCATTTTTTCATAACAGTTTCTTGTGAGAAAGACTGAACACAGGAAAAGGAGTTCATTTGAAATTCATGAAGAAGGGATGGGTTTTCAATTAACTTACAAATGGCAGCAGCAAATGCATGAGAATCACCATCTGGTATTAAGTAACCATTTTTTTCTGGTTGGATTAATGCTTTAGGACCCACCCGAACATCATAAGCAACAATAGGAAGGTAATTTTCCATGGCTTCTAATAATACAAAAGGAAAAGCTTCAGATATAGATGTCATGGCATAAACAGATGATGTCATCATTTCTTGCATTGTTAATTCGTGACTTAATGCACCTGTAAAAATAATACTGTTTGTGAGAGAATGTTTTTCAGAATATGTATGTAGTGCATCGCTTAAAGGACCATCACCGATGATTTTTAGTTTCCAATCAGGATGAATGGCATGCACAATACTCCAAGCATCTATTAAGCGATCAAATCCCTTATCAGTGTGCAGGCGTCCTACAGATACTACTTGTTTGCTTTTTTGGGGGAATTTCGTATCTGCGGGAAGATCAATGAAATTTGGAATGGTGATGCATTTGGTTTTTTGATTAAAAGGTTTCATCATATCGGATATTTCAGAACGCAGCGTTTCTGTTAATAATACAAAATAATCAATATTAGAGTATTTTTTTTGGAAATCTCTGATTAAATGTTTGTCGAATTTATGATCATGATGTAACTGAGCAATTTTTTTGACATTGGCATTACCATATTTTGAAAGGATAACAGTATCTTCATTACGAGTGGATATAATTGTTCCGTTATGTATATTAGAGATTGCTTTGGCAAGACAATGTTTTTTCAGATATAACGTTTTAAGAGCATGAAAACCCTCTGAGCATATTCTAAAAGGATTTTTGGAATGTAAGGCAGCGTAAAAAGATTCTCTGTTTGGTAAAACGTCGGTCAGATAACGGACTTTTACCTCCTTATTGAGTGGATAGACAGGAGAACCAAAATTATACGTGCATAGGATTTCAACTTCGTAGTTGTATTTTACTAAAGCATTGGCCAGAAGAGTAATAGCCATTTCTACACCTCCATGGTTAAGGTGAAGGCAGGTAATATATATTTTCTGTTTCATGAGATACTCCTTTAATTTGATACATAAAAGTATATCACTAACTTATAGTTAATGACAAGGTTAAGTGTCAAATATTACATTTATTTAAAAGAAAGGAATAGTATGGTAAAAATTAGTGTTATTGTTCCGATATATAATGTTGAACAATATTTGGAACGGTGCTTATTGTCAATTAAAAATCAAATTTTTAGTGCAGGCGCATACGAAGTGATTTTGGTTGATGATGGATCAACTGATAACAGCAGTAAAATTGCTAAAAGATTTGTGGAAGAGGATAACTCAAAATTTGTATTGGTATATCAAAAAAATCAAGGACTGAGCGGAGCCAGAAATAGAGGTATTTTACAGGCCTCTGGAAAATATATTTGTTTTGTCGATAGTGATGATTATCTTGAACCTGTATATTTACAAACAATGTATGAACATGCGGAAAAAAACAATGCAGATTTAGTATTCTCTGATTTTCGAAGTGTTGATGAACAAGGAAGAGTAATACGAGAAATCTGTGAAGATAGTTTTGTGGAAGAAGAAAATTATTCTATTTTTACGAGAGCTGATTTACTTTTAATACAAAATGCTGCTTGGAATAAATTGTATAAGAGAAGTATTGTTATTGAGCATGATCTTCTTTTTGAATTGAATGTGTGGTATGAAGATTTACGATTTGTGAAAAAATACTTGGCAGTATGTGAGAGGTGTGTCTATTGTGAAAAGATTCTTTATAATTATGTATTACGTTCTGGTTCAATAATGAATAGTATAGGATCAGAGAGAAACATAGAGATTATTAGCGCAATTAAGGAATTAAGAGAGTATTATTCAAAACGATTTGGAGATAAATTTTCAAAAGAAATAGAGTTTTTAGCAATTGATCATATGTATATAACAGCTTTGGTTCGGTTGATACGTGCTCACAATACTGAGAGTAAGAAAATTTTGAAAGAAATAGAAAAAGAATTTAAGGAGATGTTTCCAGAATATACAAGGAATCCATATATAGAATCATTAAGTAAAGAACGAAAAGTGATTTTCAAACTCTTAAATCTGAAAATGTATGATTTGATTTATTTATTATTTGAGATAAAGGGGAAAATTAATGAAAATATCAAAAGATAAAATATTAAGTTTCAATTATAATTATATGATGTTTATTATATTAATAATACAACCAATATTGGATATTGTGTCCTATTTTGCGGTCAAATATGATTATACATCATACACGACTATTATAAGAATGATATTTTTTATGGGAATCACACTATATTCGTTTTATATTTCAAAAAGGAAAAAAATATATATTGGTATTAGTGGAGTGATAGCAATATTTTGGATTCTACATATGGTAGGATGTTGGAAAAACGGATACCAATCGATACCACAAGATATTGCAATGTATTTAAGAACGATACAGATGCCTATATTTACTTTAAATTTTATCACTATTTTTGAAAAAGAACAGAAATATACAAGGGAAATTGAAAAAGCATACGTTACTAATTATATAATTATTATAAGTAGCATAATACTTTCGTTTTTAATAGGCATGCCGGAATATACATATTATGGCGGGATTGGAATTAAAGGATGGTTTGCAGTAGGAAATTCACAAAGTTGTATTGTTTCGATTATGGCTCCACTTGGCCTGTGTTTTGCTTATCGTAAAAAGAATAAAATTTTGTTTTGTGCGACATTATTGTTAGAATGTGTAAATATGTATTTTTTTGGAACGCGTGTTGCATTTTTTTCGATTTATATTGTATGTATTAGTTTTGCTTTCTTTTTAGTGTGGAATAAAAAAAAGGATATTACTGTATACGGAAGTCTGTTTATAGCATTAGTAGTCTGCAGTTTGTTCTATAAATATTCACCATGTTATGTCAATCAATTTAAAACGAATGAATCGTTTTCAGAATGGAATAACGAAATAAGTAAAATAAAAGAGGATAATAAGCAGCAAGATCAGGGAAAAATAGACAAAAAAACATACTTAGAAACATATAATTTGTATTGTGAAGATTTGGTAAAAAAATACGGTTTGGAGAAAGTAATAAAAAAATATAATTATTCAACCGATTCATCAGATGTTATAAGCAATAGAAAATTGAAAATAAATTATAATAAATTGAATATGGATGAAAAAGGAATATGGGAGCACGCGTTTGGATATGAATATATGGAATTCATATATAATGGGACGATATATGATCCGGAAAATGATTTTCCGGCTTTATATTTTCAATATGGATATGTAGGTGTAGCATTATATATAATATTTATTTTGTATTTTGCTATTATTACCATTAAATATCTTTTGCAAAATTGGAGCGTGATTTCAATTGAGCTTGGTTCAGTTGGCACATCTTTAATTTTAATGTTAGGAATTGCACAATATTCAGGAAATGTTTTAAGAAGACCTAATGTATCAATTTATTTGTCAGTTATGCTGGCGTACATATATTATTTGTGTAAAATGGAAACAAATGTAAGAGAGAAGGATGTAAATGAACAGTAAGAGCTCATTAGGAAAAAATGCGGTTTACAAGGTTGTTTTAAATTTATTTAACTTGTTGATACCATTATTTGTAGGACCATATATAGCAGGATTATTAGATAAGAATTTATATGGTATATACAATAGGGTATATGCAGAATTTCAGATTTTCTTTATATGCGGGGCATTTGGAATATATAATTTTGGTGTACGCGAAATAAGTAGAGTGCGACATAATGAAGAAAAACTAAGAAAAATTTTCAGTAGTTTGTTTGTTATTGGCGTAATTTCAAACGTGGTTGTGACAGTTATTTATATTATATACTTCGTAGTTCGGGGAACAGGGATTGATAAATATGTATATGCAACCATGATTATTCAAATGGTTTCAAATATATTTTATATTGAATTTGTTAATGAGGCGGTAGAAAATTATAGTTTTATTACAAAGAAAACTATAATTGTACGGAGTATATATTTTGCGGCTATATTTTTATTTGTGAGAAAGCCGACAGATGTTATTATATACTCTGTTGTTGTCAGTATGACAGTTTTGTTAAATAATGTTATCAGTTTTTGTTATTTAAAGAGAAATATAAAGTTTGACTTTTATAACATTAAAATCAAACCTTATATTTTTCCTTTGGTTGTATCGTTAATCTTAGTAAATGTGGAATTGCTATATAGTCAATTGGATAAGATTTTATTGGGAGCATTTGTAAATGATATTGCGGTAACGGAATATACGCTTCCAACAACTTTAGTTGGAATGATTGGTACTATCCCACTTTCTTTAATAAATGTAGCTATTCCCAGATTGTCTAGTTATGTTGGAAAAGAAGAAAAAGAAGCGTACATTGAAACTTTACATAATACAACCAGGGTTTATATGGCGATTTTGGCACCCATGGTATTTGGAATATTTGTTTTAGCAAAAGAAATTATGTGGTTATATTCTGGGGATGTATATACATATGTATATCCGGTATTAGCGATCGCTGCATTATCGAGAATTGTATATGGATATGACTCTATATTATCTAATTTAGTTATGTATGTTAATGGATTGGAAAAAGAATTGACTATTTTTCTTTTTGGTGGAGGAGTCATAAACGTAATTTTAAATGGTATATTAATAATTTCTGGTAACTTTTCAGCAAAAAACGCTCTAATAACAACTATGTTTTCAATCATTCTTTTTGTAATAGTAGGTGCTAGGTATTCTGAAAAGAGATTAAAAATTAAACTAAAGTTTTTTAGTTTGGAAATACTTAGGTATTTTGTTGTATCTTTTTTGTTTATACCGATAACATATGCTGTTAAAGCATTAAATTATGGTTATTGGTTTAACATATTAGTTAGTATTACTTTATGTGTGACGGTATATGGAATATTTATGCTGATCACAAAAGATCCATTAGTACAAATAATTGCTAACAAAATAATGAGAAAGAGCGAATAGTATTCGAATGAAATACGAGAGAGGTAGAAGATGAAAAAAGTAATAATACCGACAGGATATATGGGGACAGGCTCATCAGCAATTACAGATTTAATATCAGAATTCGATGGATTTGATGGTAGTCATGGACATTTCGAATATGTATTTATGCACTGTCCGAATGGAGTTTTTGATTTAGAAGATAAATTATTAATTGGAAATAATGCGGTTCGAAGTGATGAGGCATTGCATTCTTTCTATGCTACTATGAAACAATTATATGATAAAAAATATTGGTGGGTAGGACACTATAATGAAAATATTAGCAAAGCCTTTTTGAAAATTACAGATGCTTATTTAAATGATTTAATTCAATACAAACCAGAATTTTACTGGTATTATCAGGAGAATACCAATTTAAAGATGGCCTTAAAATTGGCCGTTAGAAAGATAGTCAAAAAGTTAAGTTTAAATAAGATTAATTTAAAAAAACCATTACTTTATGACCAAATGTGGGTGTCATATTTGGAACCAGAAGAATTTTATGATATAACGAAAAGATATTTAGCAAAGATATTTAAAGAGCTGGGATTAGAAGAAAAAAATATTATATTAGATCAATTATTATTACCATTTAATTTAAAGAGAATTAACAGCTATTTTGATAATAATGTGGAAGTATTTGTTGTAGACAGAGATCCTAGAGACATGTTCGTGACTAACAAATATGTATATCCTGCATTAAATGAACAGGTTCCATATCCTATAGATGCATATGAGTTTTGTAAATGTTATAAAGCATTAAGAAAAATGGAAAGTAATGTGAATGAAAATGATACACGAATACATCGACTTCATTTTGAGGATTTGATTTACAATTACGATAATTCAGTAGATAAAATAAAGAAAATTTTATGCAATGAAAAAGGAGAAGTGCCCCTACATTTGGAAAAGAAAAAATATTTTAATCCTGATAGATCGATCAATAATACACAATTGTTTTGGGATGAGAATGGAGAATGCAGAGAAGAGTATAGAGATGAGATAAAAATTATTGAAACAAACTTAGCAGAATATTTATATGAATTTCCGTATAAACGTATTTCAAGTAATAATGGTGTCTTTTAAAGAAGAGGAGTAATTTGTATGAAAATCAAAGTTAGTGTTATCATACCTGTATATAATACAGAAGATTATTTGAGAGAGTGCATAGAATCACTGGTTAATCAAACGCTTCGCGAAATTGAAATTTTAATAGTTAATGATGGGTCAACAGATTCTTCATTAGAAATTATGAAAGAATTTAAAAATAAATACCCAAATATAATTAAAATCTTTGATAAAGTTAACGGTGGTCAAGCTAGTGCAAGAAATTATGCGTTGCCATTTGCACAGGGAGAGTATTTGGGCTTTGTAGACAGTGATGATTGGGTAGATAGTACTATGTATGAAGAAATGTATGAAAAAGCAGAAAAGGAAGATGCAGATATTGTTATTTGTGATATGGTAGATCATTTTCCTGATAGGACAGTATGTTATCCGTCATCAAGGTTTGAGAACAAATTTAAAGTCACTCCTTCAGCATGTAATAAATTGTTTAAAAGAAGTCTTGTTAAAGAGGATGTATTTCCTGTTGGATTATGGTATGAGGATTTTGAATTTACGACTATGCAGCTAATGAAAACAGATTGCATTAGTGTGATTCATAAGGGACTTTATCATTGTCATTGCAGAGAAGTGTCAACAATGTATAATAATAATTCAGAAAAAAACCAAGATATACTAGTAGTGTTAGAGCATTTAGTAGAATATGTTGAAAAGAATGGATGGTATGAAAAATATAAAAATGTACTAGAATATTTGTATATTGATCATGTTCTGATCACATCCATAAATAGAGTGCAAAAACAAACAAATGAAAAGAAAAAAATTGTAATTAATAATCTTAGAAAAGAAGTTTTGAAAAAATATAATTCATTTTATAAAGATGATGCATTTAGGGAAATGCCTAAAAAACGTCAAATCATAGCACTTCTAAATGCATATGGACTTTGTTCAATGTCAATGATGTTGTTGAAAATTACGGAAATTATCAAAAATAATATTCGCAAATAATATGGGTAATATAGTTGTCTAAGGATTAAAGAGTAGCCCCAGTATTTATTGAGACTATACTGGGGCGAATGAAAAGTAATCAAATAGATATATAGTCATTTCTAAGAAAGAAATCTTCCATTATTGTAGAAATGGCCTTTGTTGTGGAAAAATTAATATTTGGTAGAGATTTGCCACGCTCAATAGATCTAAGGAAATCAACAAGTTCGTAACGAATTCCTTCTCCATCAAGTTGGTAAAAATACCGCTTATTTTCTTTAGGGTTTTCATATCGTATTTCAAAATAGTCGGTTTTCCACCATGGAGCCGGTACATAGATATATCCATTTGTTCCGGAAATAATTAATTCTCCTTCAGATTTTACTCCGTCCCCTACTTTTACCGAAGCAACGGAATGCTCAAATATAAAATCAATTTTTGTAAAAAGATCAACGCCATTAGAGTCTTTATGAGTAATGATCGTCTTTTGATAGTTATTTCCAAGAATTTCAAAAACAGGAAGCAATGCTGTTGGAGCCCATTCACAAAATCCGGTCCAGTCAGTGACAGATTTATTAAGACTTGTACATGTGGCTTCAACAGAAACAATATTTCCAATTTTTCCACTTTTGATTAGCAGAAGTAGGCGTGTAAAAGCCGTTGCATATGCTGTTTTTATTGCCTCCATTAGTATAAGATTCTTCTGCCTGGCGAGAGAAAAAAGTTGTGTAGTTTCTTCTTCTGACAAAGTGATTGGTGATTCGCATAAAACATGTATACCATGTTCAAGAGCTTCTTTAATTTGTGCATAGTGTAATTCTGGAAGAGATCTTATATAAATAGCATCGACTTTTTCCAAAAGAAGTTTATATGAATTAACATTATAGCGTTTTAAGCTATCTGTCATTTTTTCTATATTCGAGGTTAATAATGCGGTAACATGGATACCATTGACAAATTGAGATTCCGAATAGACTTTGTTTAGGAAAGCGGAATCACCGGTAAGTCCAAGGCGAATCTGGCGTTTCTTTTCACGAATTTCAGAACTTGAAACACCTTCAGTTCGATCAAGATAAACCACTTTGCAATATTCATCGAGATAATCAAATTTGCCTTTCCAATCAGAACCGATTGCAAAAATATCAATATCATATCTCCGGATATCATCTATTTTTTGACCTTCGTATTCTTCAACAATAATTTCATCGGCAAGCCCAGTTTCACGAACAGCTTCAATACGCTCCATCAAAGATTGCTGAACATTAATTTTTCCACGAGTTTTATCAAAATCATCTGCAGTAACACCAACAATAAGATAATCTCCAAGTTTTTTTGCTCTTTCAAGTAATCGGATATGACCATAGTGTAAAAGGTCATACGTTCCATATGTAATTACTTTAATCATATTGCAATAAATCCTTTCTGAGTCAAATTAAAGCATTCCCTTCTTCTGCAAATCTTTAAATGCATTGATCAGTGTTGTATTATCTTCAAGTGTAAGAGCTCCAATATGTCCAACTCTAAAAATAGTATCTTTCATATTTCCCCCATTTGGGCAAATCCAAATTCCATAATCATCCTTAAGCTTTAAAAAAATGTTATAGGCATTAGCATTTAATGGATGAACAGAAGTGACACCGTTGGCAGGACTTTCCGATACCAGTTCAAAGGGCAATTCTAAGATGCGAGTTCTAAAATCTTTTGCTAATGCAGCAACACGTGCAATTTCGGATTCAGCACCACCCTGGCGTTCGATTTCTTTTAACCGTTCATTGATTTGCAGAAGGATTCCAACGGCAGGAGTAAAAGGGGTCTGACCGCGTTGCTGGTTCTTTAGGGCATCTTTTAAATCGAAATACATACTTTTAACATTGGACGAATTAACACGATTTAGTCCATTAGGAGATAAAAGAATAATAGATATTCCGGGCGGACATGCTAATACTTTTTGTGATCCGGTAATCATAACATCAGCACCGCATTCACCCATATTGAAAGGATCTGCCAGGAATGAAGAAACACAGTCACATACAAAAAATAAATTGTTTTGTTTGCAAAATTCACCGAGCAATGTAGTATCGTATAAAACTCCTGTTGAAGTTTCGTCAACATTAACTAGCAGACCTGTAAATCCTTGATTGTCGTATTCATATAAACGTTCAGCAGTTAATTTTTTTCCGTGTTCAAGTTTTAAAGCAACATATGGGATGTTATGTAACTCGCAAAGTTGGACAAATCGATGCCCAAAACTTCCACCATCGATTATGAGAACTTTATCCTGTTCAGAAAAACAATTCATAACCACTGCTTCCATAGAACCTGTACTGGAGCATGTCATAAAAACTCCTTTTGAACCGATAGGAGCATTTGCATATTTTAACATATATTGTTCGTTTTCCAACATTATCTTAGAAAATTCTGCAGTTCTGAAGTAAGGCACCTGTTGTGCACCGATATTGCAGATGGTTTCAGAGGACATTACAGGTCCAACTGTGAAATTAATCATTATAGCATACCGCCTTTCTAGAAATCTATTGATCAATATAGAAATTTTTTTGATATATAACTATTATAGCGTAGAAACTCTTTTGAGTGCAATAGGAGTTATGATGACTTTAAAAAATTATGCGTATAGATTGAAGAATAGGATATACATAGTGTATAATAAAAAATACGACATTCATATTCAGGGGTATGAAAAATCATATATAATATTAACTTAAGCATATTTGCAAAGAAGGTTGGTAAGTATTGATGATGAAAATTGGAAAGATGCGAGATGATAAAAAATACATCGGTCGAGGCATAGTGAACATTCTGGTTGGTATAGTTGTAAGTTTTCTGCTGTCTGCCGTAAGTTTATATTTTGCGACAGATAAATATGGAATTGAAATGTTTCAATCTTATTTTGAAAATGGGTATATTGTATTTTTAAATACATTGCCGGTTTTCTTTAGTATAATGTTTGTTTTTCTTATTTGCAATCAATTATGGATTGGAATAAGTATTACTTCAATTTTGGTAATTGTTTTGTCTTTGATTAATTATTTCAAATTGTTATTCCGTGACGATCCATTACTGGTAGAAGATCTTACCTTGTTTTCTGAAATGAAAAATATGACCGGACGTTATAAGATTCATATAAACAGAGATATGATTCTTTGGATTCTGGGAATGGCAGTAGTGATTTTTGTTGTATGGAAACTTAGAAAAATAATAAAAATAGAAATGCAGATCAGGACAAGGATTATTTCTGTAATTATGATAGTGTTATGCGGAATTAGCTGTATGAACCGGTTTATTTTGAATGATGAATATTACCAGAAAACAGAAAATATTGCATTGATTAACAGATAGGGAAGTACGCAACAGTTCATTAGTAGAGGATTCATTTATCCTTTCTTATATAGTAGTAAAGATGCTGGAATGAAAAAACCAGATGGATATAATAAAAAGGAAATAGAAAACTCTTTAAAAGATATTAAAGAAGATGATATACCAGAGGATAAAAAGGTTAATATTATTGCGATAATGATGGAGGCCTATGGAGATTTTTCTGTTTATCCACAAATAGAATTTGATTCGCAGAATGATCCGTATGCTGCATTTAATCGTATTAAAGACATTACATATCATGGAAATTTATTAACAAATATTTTTGCTGGAGGAACTGTAAACTCTGAAAGAAGATTCATAACGGGATCGGATGAATGTGCAAGCTTTCGAAAAGATACGTATTCTTATGCCAGATATTTTAAGAGTCAGGGATATCGGGTTGAAGGGAGTCATCCGGGATACGAATGGTTTTATAATCGACTTAATGTAAATGAACATTTAGGGTTTGATAAATATGATTATTACGAAACGAGGTATGCGGAATTAGCGAATGGTGAAGCATCAGGGGATGAAATTTTATTTTCTGAATTATATAAGGATTTATTGAATTCGATAAAAGCTGAGCAACTATATTTTAACCTCAGTGTAACGTGTCAGAATCATGGGCCATACAGCACGGAACAATTATATGAAGCACCCTATGTAATTAGAAAAAGTAATTATGCAGACAGTGAGTTTAATATTTTGAATAACTATTTGTCTGGAATAAAAAATACGGGAGAAGAACTAGAAAAACTTATTCGAAAAATAAGTGATTTAAAGGAACCATGTGTTTTGGTTGCTTTTGGAGATCATAAACCGTGGTTGGGAGAAGAAAATAGTGTGTATGAGATGCTGGGAATAGATTTGGATGTAAGTACACTGGAAGGATTTTATAATTATTATGCAACTCCTTATATAATGTATGCAAATCATGCTGCAAAACAGATAACCGGCAATCAATTTGTAGGGGAAGGGACGGACATTGCTCCGAATTATCTGATGAATGAGCTATTTGAGCAATTGGGATACGAGGGACCTGCATTCATGAAGATTACTAATTCAGTCAGAGAAACAATAACTGCTCATAGTGGAGAAATCTTTGTGGAAAATGGGGAAGTCGTGGATGAATTGTCAGATGAAGATCAACAGATATGGAATCAATATAAAAAATATGAGTATTATTTTATGAATCAAAAAATGAAGTGATAGTTTAAAAAAGTAAAGGAGGATGATCTTGTTGGGCATGAGAGGTGAGCTGGCCATATAGGGATGGGCACACATCGAGGCCATTTAGAACGAATAGTGATGACGTTTTATTTGGTGCACCCATTATTACTATATAGCTGTCCTGTATGAGGTAAAGACCACTCCATAACCTTAGTTCTAGTATCGAAAAGTATTGAATTTATTGAAAAAACACTCGATTATATGGAGAGGAAGAATTGTTAGGAAATATTATGAGGAAGAAAAATATGAAAAAGAAAAAATGGAAAAAAGTGTTTGGTGCGTGGTTAGCAATTGTTATTGTCTTAGTAGCGATATTAGCCGTTTTGGTATATAAAAATGCTAATCGAAAGGTTTATATCACACAGTACGACGATAAATCTGGAAGCCAGGGAATGTTTTATACGATTACGGTTTCAGACGGAAGTCTGATCGTAGTTGACAGTGGTAATCCGGATAATGAGGAATATGTGCGGCAGATATTAGAAGAAAAAGGGAACCATGTAAATGCCTGGATTCTAACTCATCCGCATCCGGATCATATAGGTGCGTTCAATCAGATCTGGCAGCAGCTGGGGGATATTCAGGTTGATGCGGTGTATACGATTAATATGAATTATGACAATTATAAGGCACTGGCGCAGGAATGGGATAATTTTGAAACATTTGATCTGTTTACACAGATCACGCAGAATGATGACAGACTTCATTATGTACATACGGGAGATGAGTTAAAAATCGCCGGTCTGGATTTTAAAGTGTTCAATGCCTATGATTCTTCCGTGACAGATCAGATAACAACAGATCTGGCAAATGATGGATCGATGATGTTTAAAGTGACAAATAAAGAAGAAAGCATGCTGTTTTGCGCGGATGTGGGAGTGAAGATGAGCGATGAGATCATGAGCCATTACGCGGACGAACTTCCGTCAGATTACATTCAGATGGGACATCACGGAAATGGAGGACTGTCAGAGGAGTTCTATCGCAAAGTACATCCCAAGGTAGCATTTTTCGATGCCCCAGAATGGCTGATGCACCCGGAAGACGATTCCCATGGCTGGACAACACCACAGAACTGTGAGCTGATGGAGTCGATGGGGGCAGAGGTTTATTATTATGCTACAACGCCGAATGAGGTGGAGTTGGGGTAGGGGATATTAATGCGTTCAAAAAGCGAGCCGCTTTTTACATACTATATATAGGGCGAATGAATAAGGAGAATGAATCATGAAACAGAACAACTACAAACCACAGATTCCGGATGTGATGGAAGCAACTTTTGACGCAGCATATCTGATTTTTGATCTGATTGCAGCCCTCTTGTTTTTCTTCTTCTCACAGGGGAATCCCTTATTTATCCTTTACGGAATTCTGACTCTGACTCTTTGCGGAGGCGATGCGTTTCATCTGGTGCCGCGAATCCTGAGAGCTGTACGCGGAAGCAATGACAAAATAAAAAGACAGCTGGGAATCGGACTGCAGGTCTCATCGATTACCATGACTGTCTTTTATATTATCTTAATGTACATATGGAAACTTACCTTCCCGGAACTTGCCGCACCGGTAAGCATTGAAGCTGTCGTTTGGATATCTGCCATTGTCCGGATCGTGATCTGCCTGTTCCCTCAGAACAACTGGTGTTCCGATGAGGGGAATCTGAAGTTATCTGTCATCCGAAATGCTGTCTTTGCAGTGACCGGTATCGGGATCATCATCCTGTATGCTATGTCCGGAAACACCTATGGCTACCATATGACAAGAATGGTTGCAGCCATCATCATTTCCTTCGGCTGCTATCTTCCGGTAACTTTATTCAGTAAAACAAAACCAAAGGTAGGATTACTGATGATTCCGAAAACGTGCGCATACATGTGTGTAATCGCCATGGGGCTTCAGCTTTTATTTTAGTCTCTAAAAGGCGCAGTATCTGCTGTGGGAGGATTCCGTATTATTTTGCGCTGTCAGCATCAATCACAGACTGGATCTGCTTCATCAGTGTATCGTAGTTGTCCTGATTGTCGATTCCGCCGAGCATCGGTTCTCCCACAATATTCCCATTTCGATCAACCAAGATTGTGGTAGGGAATGCCATGATATCGGAGGCATATTTTCCTGCTGCGGAATCGGAGTCGATGGACAGATTGCGGTACTTCGCACCCTGACTTTCGAGAATCGATGCCGCTTCTTTTATCGCATCTTTATTTGCATCAAAGGTTTCTGTGTTGATGCCTACAACCTCGCCTCCCATGGATTTGATTGCATCGTTTAATTCGTTCAGCTTAGACAGCTCTGCGACACAGGGTTTGCAGCCGGTAAACCAGAAGTTAACGACAGTCACTGCATTGTTGGAAAACAGACTTTCGTCAACTGTGTTGCCGTCATAATCCTGACCGGAGAAATCCCGGAATGGAGATGCGTCTTTGGAGTTATTTTCGGCATCGGTATCCTCAGATGTTGTTGTGTCGTTTTCCAGCTCTGCGATCTGTTCCTCGATTTTTCGTATCGTTTCAATATCATCTGTCAGTGTTTTCAGCTCATCCTCTGAAAAAGAGTCCTTGTTGGAGTCAACGGTGTTTGCCAGAAAATCTGCGTAATTTCCGCTTGGGTCAGCCGTGCTTTTATTTATCATGCCAAATACTTTGTTCCATACATCCTCATGGTCTGCAAAAATCTGGTTTTCCTGCTGATATAAATCATCCAGCTTCGTGCCGGAAGTTCCTGTGGTTTCTGTACCGGATTCTGTTCCGGCTTCCGTCTGGGTTGTCTGTGTTTTTGTTGTGTCTGCAGCTTCTTTTCCGCTACATGCGGTAAGTAATAATGCTGCGCTGAGTGTAAAAACAGGAATTAATATTTTTTTGGTTTTCATAAATCATGTCTCCTTAATAAATAGTATAAAGGTAATTATTCAGTAGTCACTGTACCGCGAGGTGTTTTGGCATGAATATGCCAAAATCCCGAGACATACAAGCCAAAATGCCATCACCGAAGGTG
>JABLTM010060669.1_pt1 | contig 29252 bp, 30 predicted proteins | sample 7160121 | NCBI WGS metagenome assembly JABLTM01 (sample SAMN14651224, study PRJNA627086) | human gut metagenome | isolation source: feces | host: Homo sapiens
ATAAAAACAAAAAAAGGAAGTAAAGCTAAGGTAGAAAGAACTACCTTAGCAAAGAGCACCACCTCTTTTACTTCCTATGGCAAATATAACACTTTTCGCACAAGCAATCGGTAAACTCCCGAAAGAACACATAAGAAAAATTATCCGTGAAGAAAAAACGGATAAGCACAGCAAAGGCTACGACACATGGAGCCAGTTCATAAGCATGATGTTCTGCCAGTTCTCTGGATGCGACTCTGTACGTGATATCTCCAATGGACTGAATTCAGCCAATGGCAATTTGAACCACCTCGGAATCTGCCGTGCTCCCTCTAAATCAACTGTAGCTTATCAGAATGCAAAAAGGAACAGTGGCGTGTTCCGACGGATATTCTATGCACTGCTTGCTCATTTGGAACATCAGACGATATGGCAACGCACCAAATTCCGTTTCAAACTGCCAATCAAATTGCTGGATTCATCTACCATCACGCTGACCATGTCGCTCTACGAATGGGCACATTACACAACAAAGAAAGGCACAGTGAAGATGCACACATTACTTGATTATGACAGTCTTCTTCCTGAATTCGTAAACATTACAGATGGCAAATGCGGTGACAATAGGGGTGCTTTGGATATTCCCGTGTCACCTCATTCTGTAGTCGTTGCAGATCGTGGCTATTGCGATTTCTCCCTTCTTAACTATTGGGACAGCAGGAATGTGTTTTTGTATCCAATGGCATATGCTTCCGGTTAAATCCCTTTTTTCAGATGTTGTACTCAGCTACAAGACATTGTTCTACCACTTCAGAAAATGGTGCAAGAACGGAGAATGGAAGTATATGTGGACAAATCTTTTGAAGAAGCATCGCAGCAAACTCGATATGTCCAGCGTGGATTTGGATGGAAGCCACACCCGAGCTACGAAAGGTGGTGAATCCATTGGCTATCAAGGACGAAAGAAATCAAAGACGACCAATGCCTTGTATCTGACGGACAGACAGGGGCTTCCTTTGACCATGTCTGTTCCCGTATCGGGAGAGCATAATGACTTATACCGTATTAAAAGGTCGACGGATGAGATATTCGGAACTTTGGAGGAAGCGGGCATTCCTGTTGACGGACTATTCTTGAATGCAGATGCCGGCTTTGACAGCGAGGATTTTAGAAATCAATGCCTCTCTCATGGGGTGTTCCCCAATGTATGCTTCAACAAAAGAAACGGTGGGTATGACAGAAACGAATTGCTGATAGACGAACTCTATAGGAAAAGGTACATCATCGAAAGGACAAATGCATGGATGGACTCGGTTCGCAGTGTACTTGTCAGACATGACACAACATTGACAAGTTGGGAAGCGTGGAACTACATCGTTTTTGCTGTTCTGCTCCTAAGGAAATGTTAAGCATTCATTAGTTAAGATGACTTCAATAAAAAGAACCACGAAAAACACAGGACTAACAGAAAAACAATTTATTCCTTGCTTTCCGTGAATTCCGTATTTTCCGTGGTTAATCTGAAAGAACAATGCACTACGTTATCGAGTGAACCTTAGGTGTTTTCTTCTCCTTCTGAAACGCAATGCTTATGGCAACTGCGATCAAGAGAAGGAAGGGGTAATAGAGATAGGGGATGATTTGCACTGGACTAATCAGAGCAAGCCCGCTTGCCATCAAGAGTTGGGCACCATAAGGAAGAATGCCTTGTACGATGCAAGAAAAGATGTCTAAAAGACTGGCCGCACGACGAGAACCGACACCGTAGCGACGGCTGATGTCGCGGGCGATGGAACCGATGGAGAGGATGGCTACGGTGTTGTTCGCCGTACAACAATTGGTCATGGAAACTAATGCGGAGATGCAGCATTCGGCTCCCTTGCGACTATGTACACGGCGGGTCAATCCACGCACTAACCAGGTGACACCCCCACCCTTACGAACGACAGCCAGCAGACCGCCAGCCATCATGGAAATGAGTATCAATTCGCCCATGCCAGCAACGCCCTGTGACAAGGAAAGTAACCAACCGTGCCAAGTATAGCTACCTTCGACGATACCAACTAAGCCTGTCAATAGAATGCCCAAACTCAGCACTAACAGCACATTGAGACCAGATACTGCCGCTACAAATACGACTAAATAGGGTAACACGCGAAAGAGATGAGCATCGAAGGATACGGCGGCTGTGGTAGGCTTTCCTTCCATACCAATGCCTACATAAATGAGGAAACAGAGAAGAGCTGCGGGGAACACGATGCGAAAGTTGGTACGAAACTTGTCACGCATGGAACAACCCTGGGTACGCGTAGCGGCTACAGTCGTGTCGGAAATGAAAGAGAGGTTGTCTCCGAAAAAGGAACCACCGACAACTGCTGCCACCAGAAGCGGAAGGGTTTGTCCGGTGCGCACAGCCATTTCACTCGCTACTGGTACCAAAGCGACAATGGTACCGACGGAGGTACCCACACAAAGGGACACAACGCATGCGGCAAGAAAAACCCCTGCCAACAAGATGCTATCGGGCAGGAAAAGGAGGGTTAAATCAACCGTAGCACTGACGGCTCCCATCGCTTGGGCGGACTTGGCAAAGGCACCTGCTAAGACAAAAATCCAAACCATCAACAGAAGTTCTTTACTGCCTGCCCCCCGAGAAAAGATAGCAAGACGTTCTTCTACGGAATAACCGCGTAGGGTAAATAAGGCGGCTACGGAGGTGAATAGGAATACAATGGTCATCGGTATTTGGGAAAAATCGCCTGCCCCCCAACCAATGCCTCCCATCAAGAGAACGAGGAGTAAAAGGGGAAGTAGGGATAATCCGCCCCGACGGCGGGGACGAAGACGTCGATCTTCGCGAGTTTCGTGCATAATAATGAAGTTTAGATAAGCAATATGTGTTATGGGATAATATAAATCGGGGTACATTACTACCCGATAAAACATGCTGAATGTGGTGGAAGAATGTGCTATGAGAGCTTTAGATGTGGACTTGGTCGCCACAGGCGAGGTAATCAAGAGAAGTTCCCATTTCTTCACGCAACACTTGATAGGCTTCGGTTCCCGTGCAGTGCATGGTGTAGAAGTAGATATTGGGGTATGTCAGAAGTTCACGTGCCAACGCCCGAATAAATTGGTTTTCAGCAGCAGGATTCATCCCAGTCTTAACCAAATGCATGCCTGCAAATACGTGGGTAATGGAACGACCCGCTACTTGATGAGCACGACGCAGAATGTTGACTATTCCGGCATGCGCACAACCGGCAAACAAGACGACATGGTTTCCTTCGCAAATCAATAAATTCTGTTCGTGCACAAAAGCATCATGCTGGTTCGGTTCAGGACTAAAAAGCAAACGATTGCCTGGTGGATTGAAACACGTTCCTTGTACATCGGCAAATAAAGTCAGTTGCTCGTCGATGCGCTCCACTTGGTCTACCCAACGAAACCGTGACTCGGTAAGCAAATCTTGATCTAATCCGATAGACTTCAACCCTTCAGCTCGCTGAGAATAATGGGACTCAAATGCCGTGCGCTGTACATACATTGGGGCATGAGAATTGAGTCGGAAAAAGGCACGCAATCCTCCACCATGGTCATAATGTCCATGTGATAATACTGCGAGGTCAACCTCTTCCAAATGAATGCCTAACCGTTGGGCATTTTCAACAAAAAGTATGCGTTGTCCCATATCAAAAAGAACCTGCCGTCCTTGGTCCAATCGAATGTGAAGGCTAAGACCATGTTCTACGGGTAAGCCTTGCGTACTAGTATTTTCAACCAAGGAGGTAATGAGCATAAGAATGGAAGAAGATGAAAGATGAAAAAGGAAAGGGATGAACTAAAGTAGAATAATAGACAAGACACAAAGACAAACCGAGGAGATGAGCCAAAGGACTCATCTCCTACGGTGGAAGAAGGAGGACGAACCTCCCCAAAGGAATGGGACTTTAGGAATACTTAGGAGAACGATTATCGCACGACAGGGAAACTGTCAGCCGTCCACTGCATAAAACCACCCTTCAAATCGACTACCTGAAAGCCTTGCTTACGCAAATGGGTTGCAGCCTCATGGCTACGGCGACCACTGCGGCAATAGAGGTAATATGTCGGATGCTTGTCAAGTTGCTCTACACCTTTGTCAAAAGCTGCGGAGTTGCGCCAATCAAGATTGATCGCTCCATGAATATGACCTTCCGCATACTCTTCGGGAGTACGCACATCCAAGACGACAGCAGCCGAATCGGCCTCAAGTGCTTGAGCAAAAGAAGCGGGGGAAAGCACGGGGATGCCATCGTTCGTTGAACAAGAAGGACAGGCCAGAAGGCAAGTGGAAAGGAGAGCCAGAAAAAAAGTCTTCATTGTTTGAATGAGATATAGTTTAGTTGAATGGGGTCAGTCTATCGGAATCAACCGTTCTTCATCGGGCCAATGAGGAACATAAAAGAGCGGAAAACGCTCGCCCTTCCAGCTACTCCAATCAATACGACGTAAGGCGGCAAAATCGGGTTTGCCAAAATCAAATGAACGCCCGTAAAGTAGAATGGCACGACGTGCTTCGTCTACACGCCACAATCCGCCTCCATTGGGGCAGGTTTCGCCCATCTCTAACAGGTCACGATGGAGATATACAACTCCAAATTTGAGAATCCCCTCTTGATTGATAATGAATTTCTGATACATGCTACATTTGCTACAAAAAAGATCACAAGCAGATGTGGAACATTATTATCTATACTTGCAGTCCTATCATAGATACTTCCAAGCACATACGCGTACAGACTCACGTGTAATCGATGCAACACCTACCGCACCATAAAGTATAAATGAGGGCGTATCAATAGCATACGCCTTCGCTCACTCACAACGAGTTGAGCTAACTTTTTGCGTGGACAAAGCTACAAATTACCAGGCAAATAGAATGGCTACGAGTTTATAAAATAGCTTGCATTGCAATGACCGAAAACGAGCATAAAGATCTTACACAAACGCTACGATCATACTGCATTCACTCCGTAACATACACGAGATAGTGCCAAAACAATAGAACTGAGTCTCACTAAAGCGCGAGAGTACATCAGTTCAAATCTTAGTTTATCGGATTAGAAAAAGGAGATAATCCATTCGGAAAGCTTGACTACAGAAACGATCATCCAATAAATCAAGAAGAAGAAGAGAACAATAAGCAAAGCCATCCAAACAGCTTTGCGTTCCACCTCACGAATGATCGCTTGCCTTCCTTCAACATAGCCTTCAATCAACAGTGCGTTTCGCGCAAAGGCTCGTTTGAAAATGTCACCTACCACTCCTACAAAGGGGATGAGCCCGATGAGGATGTCAAGCAACATATTGTAGATAATCGCCAAGGTAAGGGGAATGCTCTTTATTTTGACCATACTCAAATACAGATAGGGCAATGAAAAGAAGGAAGTCAATACATCTCCGACACTGGGCAGTAGCACACCGATGATGGGATCCAAGAACCGTTGATCCATCCAAAGGGCTATTAACTTGACCATTCGATAAGCAGTGGTCTGCTTAATGGCTTCGCGACGATTGTGAGGCATCATGTTATAAACAACTTGAAACGGGGAACAACAAGGGGAGAAAAACTCGTTACCAATGAGAAACGGTCCTAATCGATAGTTGTCGATTAGGACCGAATGAAACATATAGACTTCGCTAAGTGCTTTACTCCAAAACGAAAAAGCCTGCTTTACTGCATACTACCGCCCACAATGTCGAGCAACTCTGCGGTAATGGCCTGCTGGCGCGTTTTGTTGTAAGTCAACGTCAACTCGCGCAACAAGTCATCGGCATTGTCTGTAGCCACTTGCATGGCAATTACTCGGGCAGCATGTTCACTGGCTAAACTATCAAGCAGGGCTGTGAAGAGCTTCAAGTGAAGAGACTTGGGAACAAGACGCATAAGCACTTCCTCCTTGGAAGGTTCTACGATGTAATCTAACTTCCATTGGGTCTCTGACGCAGAATTTGCTTGAGAGGGTGTTGAAGTAGCTGCATCCAAACGCACGGGCAAGAACTCTTCCTCCGTCAAGATTTGAGAACCTGCACTCTTGAAATGATGATAAATCAAGTCAGCCCGATCAATTTTCTTTTGGGCATACAGATCCATGATTTCAGAGGCGATATCTGCCGCAGGACGGTAAGCAGGATGATCAAGCAAATGACTATAATCAGCCGTTATAGCAAAACCAGCCTTGCGGACTGCATCAGCGGCTTTCTTACCTAAGGGGTAGACTCTCACAATTTCAACACCCGCCTTTTGGTAACTGTCTACTTTGTGATTGAAAGCCTTAATGACATTGGCATTAAAACCTCCGCAGAGCGAAGAATTGGAAGTGTAAAGGACTATGGCCACACGCTTCACCTCGCGCTCGCCTGCATACGGAGTATCAAACTCTCCCTCCATACCTGCCACGAAAGCAGACATGATGTGAGTGAGTTGTTGCTCGTACGGGCGCATACTCTCGATAGCCTGCTGCGCACGGTGCAACTTGGAGGAAGCGACCATCTTCATCGCACTCGTAATCTTACGGGTACTCTGCACGGAAGCGATTCGTGTTTTTACTTCTTTGAGTGAGGCCATACGTTTTATCCTTTATATTGTCCAGCCACGTCGGCTGCCACTTTCTCAATGTGTGCAATCACTTCTTCATCCAAAGTTCCAGCTGCCAATTTAGCAAGAACCGTATCAGCATACTGTGAACGGATGACTTGCAGGAAGGTATCCTGGAAACTACGCACCTTATTCAAAGGTACATTGCGAAGCAAACCCTTGGTACCGCAGTACAAGATAGCAACCTGTTCAGCAACGGGCATGGGTGAATACTGAGCCTGAATGAGCAACTGGTTATTCTTGCGTCCACGGTCAATCGTCATGGCGGTAACGGCATCCAAGTCGGAAGAGAATTTTGCAAACGCTTCCAACTCACGATATTGCGCCTGGTCGATTTTCAGCGTACCAGCAACCTTCTTCATACTCTTAATCTGGGCAGCACCACCGACACGACTCACGGAAATACCAACGTCGATTGCGGGACGGAAACCTTGGTTAAAGAGATTAGAGTCAAGGTAAATCTGACCATCGGTAATAGAAATTACATTGGTCGGAATGTAAGCTGAAACGTCACCTGCCTGGGTTTCAATGATAGGAAGTGCAGTCAACGATCCACCACCCTTAACTTCGCCACAGAGGCTTTCAGGAAGGTCGTTCATCTTCTCAGCTACCTCTTGCTGGTTGTTGATTTTTGCTGCACGCTCCAACAGACGGGAGTGAAGGTAGAAGACATCACCGGGATAAGCTTCACGACCTGAAGGACGACGAAGAATCAGCGACACTTCACGATAAGCTACTGCCTGCTTGGATAAGTCATCGTAAACAACCAAAGCATGCATACCGCGATCGCGGAAGAACTCGCCGATTGCCGCACCGGCAAAAGGTGCATAGTACTGCATAGCGGCAGGTTCGCCAGCCGTTGCGCTCACGATAATGGTGTAATCCATGGCACCGGCCTCCTTTAGCGTGTTCACGATATTGGCTACCGTAGATGCTTTCTGACCAATGGCAACATAGATACAATAAACAGGATCACCATTAGCAAAATTTTGCTTCTGGTTGATGATGGTATCAATTGCAATAGCCGTTTTACCAGTCTGACGGTCACCAATGATAAGCTCACGCTGACCACGTCCGATAGGAATCATGGAGTCGACACTCTTCAGACCCGTTTGCAATGCTTGTGTAACGGGTTGACGATAAATCACACCAGGTGCCTTACGGTCAAGCGGCATCAAATACTTTTTACCGTCGATGCTTTTGCCACCATCAATAGGGTTGCCTAGAGGGTCTATTACACGTCCGAGCATCTGTTCGCTAACTTCGATTGAAGCCACTTTGCCCGTACGTTTCACGCTCTGTCCCTCCTTGATTCCTTCTGACGAACCAAGCAGCACCGCACCCACGTTATCCTCTTCGAGGTTCATCGCAACGGCCATCACGCCATTGTCAAACTCGATCAGTTCGTTTTCAGTCACGTTCGTCAGACCATAGATATGTGCCACACCATCACCGATGGAGAGAACCACACCCACTTCTTCGAACTTGACGTCAGTGTCGATGTCGTGAAGTTCACGCAACAGGATTTCGCTGACTTCACTGGGTTTGATATTGTTGGACATTTTATAATTCTAAGTGTATTAAAAGCAGAGAGCCGACTTCTTAACGCGCCAACTCCCGTTTAAGTTTTGCAAGCTGCGTGCGCACGCTTGCATCCAAGCTGTAAGTGTCGTAATCCAAGATAAATCCACCCAGAATAGAGGGGTCTTCAACGACTTGGAAGTCAACCTTACTAGCTGACTTGGTTTCAACCGTTTTGCGCAACTTTTCGACTACCGCTTTGTCTATCTTAGTAGGAACAACCAAACGTCCTCGAATGATGTGATTCTGCTCACGGTAAAGCGTACCATAAGAATGAGCCACGAACAACATCATTTCCTCACGTTGCTTGCGAAGTACCAATTTGACAAAACGGGCAAGTGCCTGCGTAGGCTTTTGTCCGTTGGTGGCAGCTACGAGCAAAAGTTTCTCCTTCTGTTCGAGTGTCAAAACGGGATTCAGCAATGCTTGCTGCAAGCCGGGCACCAACCGAAATGCCTCTGCCAACGTAGTGGTTTCGGCATAGACTTGCTCATCTTCCTTTAATTCTTGAGCGAAGGTGAGCAAAGCCTTGGCGTAACGCATACTGATGATGCCTAAATCCATATTGTCTGTTGTTTAGAAATTTCTTTCAGGCCTTGCAGACTTCATCGAGCATACGCTCAATAAGCTTCTGCTGTTCAGCATCTTTAGCCAATTTCTCACGTACTACCTTCTCAGCTATTACTACAGAAAGGTCTGCCACTGTCTGACGGATGTCACGAAGGGCATTTTCTTTCTCTGCAGCAATCTGTTGGCGAGCATCTAAAAGAAGTTTCTGACCTTCTTCCTGTGCACGTTCGCGAGCTTCGCGGATGATGCTGTCACCCGTAGCCTTTGCCTGGTTCAGAATCTCAGCCTGACGGGCGCGTGCTTCATCAAGCATGCGTTCACCCTCTTGCTGGATACCAGCCAGACGCTCATTGGCTTCATGCGCCTTTTGCAAAGACTCATCAATGAAGTTCTTGCGTTCTTCCACCATCTTGGTGATTACGGGAAAACCGAACTTTGCCACCAGGATAAATACGGTAAGAAAAGCCAAGAGCATCCAAAACAAGAGTCCAAGATCAGGAGTCAATATGGATGGCAGATTTATAGACTGCATAGTTCAATTCTTTTTTCAGTGAGGAACACCACTCATGCATTCCTCGGTTTGAAAGTTGGTCCCCACCCCTCTTGAGTAGGGAGGGAAGTGGGGAAAACTTTATTCATCTAACGCTTGCCTTCTGTAAGCTCTTGTATAAGAGATTAGAGGAAGAGGCAAAGCAAACAAACGATTACTGCGAAGAGTGCTACACCTTCGACGAGGGCTGCCACGATAATCATATTGGTACGGATGTCACCAACTGATTCGGGCTGACGAGCGATGGCCTCCATAGCTGAACTACCGATACGACCAATACCGAGACCTGCGCCAATGGCTGCAATACCAGCACCTAAGCTGGCACCTAACTTCGCAATACCTGCTGCTTCTAACAATGCGAGTAATAACATAATCTTAAAGTGTTTATTGGGTTATTGTTGTAAATCTAATAATTAATTTTTCGAAGAATCAAATCCTACTCATGGTGTTCGGGATGAGCGAATCCAATAAAGATTGCACTCAACATAGTGAACACATAAGCTTGGATGAAGGCTACTAACAGTTCCAGACAGTTCATGAAAACCATCATGAGGAAGCTGACAAGGGTCAATGCACTACCGACTGTGGTATTGATCTCCCAAGTAATGAAGATCACACACGTCAAAGAGAGAATGATAGCGTGACCACCCATCATATTGGCAAAGAGACGAACCATCAAAGCAAAAGGCTTTGTGAAAATACCGAAGAGCTCGATGACCGGCATAATGGGAAGAGGAACTTTCAACATGGTGGGAACGGGTGGCCAAAGGATTTCCTTCCAATACTCCTTGTTGCCAAACAAATTGACAAGCAATAAAGTACACATAGCCAAGAAGAAAGTGATGTTGATGTTACCCGTCACATTCGCTCCACCTGGGAAAAGCGGAATTAAACCAAGAAGGTTGGTCAGGAAAATGAAGAAGAACACCGTCAACAAGAAAGGAGCGTATTTGCGATAATGTCGCTCACCGATGGAGGGACGAATCAAGTCATCGTTAATTGCGACAACAAACATTTCAACCAAACCGACAAAACCACCAGGAGCCTTATCACCGGGCTTACGACCCTTATACCAACGTGCAGAACATAAAAAGATAATCGCCATGAGGATAACGACAATCCAAATCTGTGCTACATCCTTCGTGATACTCAAATCTAAGGGACGCACACCGACTCCATCAGCCTGCATCTCATAGATTTTCCCATTAGCCTCATTATTAAGATAAAAGCCTTGGTACATTCCATCTTTGCTTTCATGAAAGCGAGCAGAACTAAAACAGTGCCACTCTCCACTCTCACTACGTACAATCACAGGCAGCGGAATGGAGACATGATGTCCCTTCCAAGTAGTGATGTGCCACTCATAGGCATCGCCTAAGTGGCCAAGTACAATCTCTTTTACATCTACACTACTTCCACCTTCTGAAGCACGTACCGAAGCAGGTGCCAAGAACAGCGAAACAGTCAAGAGACAGACTGCCCACAGATGTTTTACTTTTAAGAGGTTATTCATTGCTTAATCTTACTATTTCGCTCCATACGTGTTGAATGTAGAATGGAAATCACCATTTCAACAAGATAGAGCACAACTATATTCAAAGCAAAGGGTAAAAGAAACTCGCGATTGTGAAAGGCATATCCTACTAACAGGGAAATGGCTAATAACAAACGGACGACCTTGTAAAGAAGATAGTATCCCAAAACGCCCTTACCGCCTTTACGCATAATCGGCAAATAGAATAACTGCCCCAATACGGCAAGACTAAAGAACAAGATACTGATTAGTAAAATACAAGGTACTTGAGACAAGGCTGTCTCACGCCCCCATAAACTGGCATCTGCAAAAAACAAAACCCCACCAGTCAAGCAGAACGCTAAAGCTTTCACGGTAAGCCACTGTACCGTATGCTTCAAGTATATATCCATTATAAACCTTTCAAATGCTTGAACAAGAGAAGAAAACCACTTTAGGAATCAAGTAGTCTTCTTCACTTGTTACGAGTACTCGATTACACTTCTACACAAATAGATACCACATTGCGGGAGATTTCAACAAAGCCGCCTTGTATATCCATTTCAAAAGGATTTTCTCCTTCACACGAAATACGCCCTTGAACCAAGGTTGAAATAATCGGAGCATGATGCTCCAACACTTCAAAGCGTCCCTTTTCACCCGGAAGTTTCACCGCAGCGGCTTCACCGTCGAAAAGGATTTTTTCAGGAGAAACAATCGTTACTTTCATAGTTAAGAATCAGAAATTGATAGAAACGAAGACCAGCTTCCTTATGCCTGTTCGAGCAACTTCTTACCCTTGGCAATGGCATCGTCAATCGTACCTACGTTCAAGAATGCCTGCTCCGGCAAGTAGTCTACCTCACCGTCGAGAATCATGTTGAAACCACGAATCACCTCTTCGATGGGCACCATGACACCTGGCACACCCGTAAACTTCTCAGCAACTGTAAAGGGCTGGCTTAAGAAACGCTGTACACGACGGGCACGATTTACCGTTTGACGGTCTTCGTCAGAAAGCTCATCCATACCAAGAATGGCAATAATATCTTGCAATTCCTTGTACTTCTGCAAAATCTGCTTCACGCGCTGTGCGCATTCATAATGCTCTTTACCGATAACATTCGGATCAAGAATACGTGAGGTAGAATCCAAGGGATCCACTGCAGGATAAATACCCAATTCCGTAATCTTACGGCTTAATACCGTAGTGGCATCCAAGTGAGTAAAGGTTGTAGCAGGTGCAGGGTCCGTCAAGTCATCCGCAGGCACGTAAACAGCCTGAATAGATGTAATAGAACCATTCTTTGTTGAAGTAATACGTTCCTGCATCGCACCCATCTCACTTGCCAACGTCGGTTGGTAACCTACTGCTGAAGGCATACGTCCCAAAAGGGCTGATACCTCAGAACCGGCCTGCGTAAAACGGAAAATATTGTCGATAAAGAACAGAATATCAGACGTTTTTCCTTCAGCTGCTCCTGCATCACGAAAACTCTCTGCTACAGAAAGTCCTGACAAGGCAACCGAGGAACGTGCACCAGGCGGTTCATTCATCTGACCATATACCAAGGTAGCTTGACTCTTGGCCACTTCATTGTAATCAACCTTTGACAAGTCCCATTCGCCACGTTCCATGGCTTCTTCGAACTCCTTACCGTAGCGTACAACACCGCTCTCAATCATTTCACGAAGCAAGTCATTACCTTCACGGGTACGTTCACCCACACCGGCAAATACAGAGAAGCCGTCGTGACCCTTTGCGATGTTGTTAATCAATTCCATGATGAGCACAGTCTTACCTACACCGGCACCACCAAACAAACCGACCTTACCACCCTTGGCATAAGGCTCGAGCAAGTCAATCACCTTAATACCCGTATAGAGCACTTCGCTACTGGTCTTTAAGTCCTCAAACTTAGGCGGTTCACGATGAATAGGATAAGTACCACTTGAACGATCCAAGGTCTTCAAACCGTCGATCGAATCACCCGTCACGTTCATCATACGGCCCTTAATCTGATCGCCCGTAGGCATCGAGATGGGGGCACCCATGCGGCGTACTTCAAGACCACGGCTTAATCCGTCAGTATTATCCATCGCTACGGTTCTCACCGTATCTTCACCAATGTGTTGTTGGACCTCAATAATGATACGTCGACCATCAGGATGCGTAACCTCGAGTGCTTCGTGAATCTTCGGAAGCACTTTCTCGGCTTTTTCTCCTTGCGTATCGAAAGCCACGTCCACTACAGGGCCTATGATTTGCGAAATTCGTCCGCTAAGCAAGCCATTTTCATTCATAACTGTCAGATATAGCTGGATATTTTATTATGTAGATTAAAGTCAGATTGATTGGAACTAGGTATCCTCTGTTTTTTGCGGATATAAATGCCTACAAAAAACGCCCGCAAAGATAAGCTATAAAGTGTTTGAAACAAATTTTTGCGTGCGTATTTTTTGTGAAGTCTCCATTACGGAAAAAGAAAAGGAGAATGCGACCAAGAATATAGAGAAATTGCCTCCATTCTACCCTACTCTTACCTTAGCCATACTACCCAACCACGAGCTTTATAGCAGCAGAACAAGTAGCAAGCAACGATGCTATTTATCCTTCATGCAAGTGCCAAATACCCCTAATCTTTTGTCGAACGGAGAAATAATGAAGCACTTCCATTAAAAGGAAAATACACATTGCAGCAATGAAAACGGGCCATACAGCTCCAGAGGAATAGCCGGGCAACATCTTCTCCAACAGCGGCGTATAATAACGACGCAAGTTATAAACCACGACCAGGGATATTACTTGCACACTTACATTCAAAATCAACATCAAAGCATGAAAAGGTAAGGCCACTTGAGAAGGACTGTAGCCTATCAGCAACAAATTATCAATCTTTTCCGTATGCTTTTGTAAGAGCAGGAAAATACTAAGCAACAATATGTAGAAGGAAAGGGTACATATTATCAATCCGACCACCATCACAATACCGGTCACTAAGCGTAAGAAGAAGGTAATGCGACCCGCATCGCCAGCATTTCCCTCTTCTTCATAATCACACTGACGAAGGTAATTCACAAAACGTTCATCTGCAGGATTGGTCAATTCTACAATCAAACGCGAAGCAAGGGGATGACGATCGGGCGACAAAGCAGCGTTCGCTTCATCCATAAAAGCTTGGGGCACCAATATCGTATTGATACGATCAGAAAAGGCTACAACCCTACCTGCCATTTGACGATTCTGTTGGGTTCCACGTAAATAAAAACGTATTTGCACCATACCGACCATGGCCTCGGACAAAGCTGGCAACCCCTTCGTACTGGCAAAACCAAAATTATACAGGTTGAGGTAGTTCTTAGGAAGAATCACCGGAATCGTATCACCCCCTAACCGATAATTCCATTTGCTTAGATCAGCATCAACATAACGATCAGGAATGGCTTCAAAAAACATATCGGTGGTAAATCCAAGCCCCGCTTGTGCATTACCAATGCTTGCAAAAACATCAAACTGGGCTGGAGTAAACTTCCCCAAACGCCTCACAAAAGGTTGCTTACTAAAATCGGCAATCTCTGCTGATGTAAAGCTCGGAGTGTCTCCTGCAAGTGTTTGCGAAACAAGCACACGCTTCCCCACTACCGCATAGGTCTCTTTCATAAAACTATCACCACGGGAAAAGAAAGGGATGACATCCAAATAGAATTGCAGACTGAGTAAAACAATAGAGAGCCCCACTAAATTGGCCAGAGAAAAACCGATGAGCTGCCCAGCACTCATGCGCTGACGAAGTAGCTTACAGACAAGTGGATGCAAGTTAAGAGAGGATATTAACTTCATGGTTCTATTTAAAGCATTACTTTAGGCACTAATCATCTTAATCATTAATTTACAGCTAATACAAGAAGGGGCTTACAGACAAGTTTAATCTGTAAGCCCCATCCGTTAGAAGAATATCAAATCCATTTTAGCAAAGGAAGTAATTCATTGTAAAGTGCCTGAACGGGCGTTTGATTCTTATCTTTCATCACCAAACGAATCACCCCTTTCGTACGACTTTCTATCTTCACCTCGACGTAATCGAAGAGAGAAAGTACATTCTCTGCCATTTTTACCTGCTGTGGGCTTTGATACAACCCCAACAAAGATTGCAGATCCATTCGAAGCAACGGAGCAAAGTTAAATCGTGCATAGCCATACAAACCGCCGTCTACAGAAACATTATTCTTGACTTGCTGAAGAGGTTCTCCATCAGGATTAACTACAAGGTAGGCCATCAAATTTTGCTGCCCCAAATAAGCATAAGGACCATCATAACGCAACGCCATCTTATACTGATTGGTACCAGTTTCTTCCAACTGACCAGCAAGATAGAAATCGGAAGCTAAAGAAAGCCATTTGTTATCTTTTGAAGTGACGAATAACTTGATATTCGGCAAATTACCACTCATATTCTTCGTATCCACACAGAAAGCAACATCCCCGTCAATAGCTTCTACTACCCCCTGTACACGTGATACAAACTCTTCGTTACCCAAAGGTGTACCCGATTTTTCAAGTGCCTCACGTAAGAAGGAAAAATACTTCTTGCCGTCCAAGTTACCTAAAGCATAGAAGAGGGCATCCTCAGGAACGTACTTCTCGTAAGTACCGTCAATCTTATTGTAAAAGTTATAGATTTCCAATACCTTCTCTGCCTCCGAAGTCTGCGGCAAGATCTCAACAACAAGCGACCCTTCGCCTTTCTTCATCACACCATCATAAACTGCGGCAAAGTCTGCCACTTTTACATTGCTGGGCAACATTTTCTCTACCATCTGCAACTCTTGTGTGTTACCCAACTTTTCCATCATGGAATGATAGCCAGAACCTAATACAAGAACATGAATAAAGCCCTCACGATCATGCATCGACTGAAAGACCTTAGCAGATGCAAGCGAATTCTCCTTCGTTTGAGAAGCCAAGGATGCAATCATTTGCACAGCCTCACGCTCATTTTCCTGTGACCCACTTTGCGATGTAACAAAGAACCAATCCTCCGTAAAAGCAAAGACGGCCTGGTTGATACCAACGTAACTTATCTGATCAAGCTCCTTTACGCTTCCGCATACCCCCATGGTGTGAAGGCTATTGATAAACTTCAACAGATTCTCCTTACTGTCCACACCACCCACAAAGCCTCCATGGGTTTTCATACTGCCAGCCAGGAAGAAATACATCGGTTGTCCCAGATCAAATCCTAATTCAGAGGGATTCTCTATCATCTGCTTAAGCTGAATTCGCTTATCCTCTGAAAGAGAAGAGGATTCAATCATCTTATTAAACTTGTCCGTTAAGGGCTTAAGGTCACCCAAATCACTGCTCTTAACCGCTTCTTCTACATCGATACAGGTCACGACCACTGCATCCTTGGGAATCATCTTACCATATTCGGGTACAGATGAACACGAACTAAACCATCCGACGAGTAACAACGCGGACAGTAATAACATCGAAATACCTTGCTTCATGGTTATCACAATTTAAATCGGTTAAACAATCTACCGCGCAAATATAGAGTCTTTTTAATACGCTGCAAAACATCCAACATAAAATCTACAACTCGGCCAACCAATTTAAAGCTTTATCCAAGGAATGTCCCCAGTTCATATCAGTCTTACACCATATCATTCACCCCCTTTCTTCGTCCTACAGTGACTAAGAACAGACCTTCAGAAACGTTTACCAGCAGTTCGCCCCACAGCTACCCAACGTTTCTTCCAATGTGCATCTTGCAAATCGTCAATCCGGACACCCCGTGAAGTGCTGGCATGTATAAACTTTCCCCCTTTGAGATAAATGCCCACATGATTGATATGTCGTTTCGAACGGCGATCACTAAAGAATAACAAGTCTCCTGGTGTCACGTGCCCTTTCTTAACCCGCACCTGTACATCCCGATCAAGCTGCATTTGACTATTAGGAGAAAGCGAAACACCATAAAGCTGCCGATAAATACAATAAGTCAACCCGGAACAATCTACCCCACGACGTGATTTACCCCCATAACGATAAGGTACTCCAACCCACTGTGCACACTCCAAGAAAAGCCGATGGTTATCCTTATAATCAATCCGTACACCTAACTTATGACTTGCCTTAGCCAAAGCCCGGTAATCAGTATTCGTCGAAGCATGCCGACTGGTTGAACAAGAATAGAAGATAGAAAAGGAAGCAACAAATACAAGCAAATAAGCTATACGACTGAAAGCAAAACTTAAAGTACGAAAGGAATAAGGTGGAATCAATTGAAGAAAACGAAAGGTCATCATGTATGTTTTAGAAAATGTAAGTAGATAAACAGAGAAGGATTTATAAACGAAGACTTACAATAGCTCGTCCCTCCCTCGCGCTATACAAATGTAATGTATCAACGATGTGCAAAGATACTATTTTGCTAATTGAAAACCGAACACCCATTCTTCGTTTACCTCCTACCCTTCTGTTTACCTGCAGTTTACGGGCACTGCACAAGATTACCAACTGCAACAAGCCCATCTTTTTTGTACCTTTGCGCATATAAAACATTCAACACTATTAGAATATGGGAATCTTTTCATCCATTTTCGGAAACGGCACAGTTTCCGAAGAAAATAAATTCGACACCTTACGCGATGACGGCGTGCGCGCCCTGCAGATGGGCGAACTTCCTTATGCTGCCAAATGTTTCCAAGCAGCATTAGAGCGACAGCGCGACCAACACGTACTCGGTTTACTCGCCGAAGTCTACCTCCGTATGGAAAACCCAAAGGAGGCTCTTCCTTTATTGGAAGAAATGACTAAGGAAAGTACAGATTTGGAGCTTCATCTCTTACTCGCACAAACTCAAGGTGACTTGAAACTCTATGCAGACGAGCAACAAACCTGTCGCACGTTACTCACCCAACACCCCGAAGAACCTCGCGTACTTTATTTAGCAGCGGAAGCAGAACAAGGTTTAGAGCAACCCTTCCCTGCCATCGCCTTCCTTACGCAATGTCTTACCCTCCGTCCCGACTACGAACGCGCCTTACTGCTTCGCGCTCGGATCTTATCTGGCATGGGACAATGGAATGAAGCTTTACAGGATGCCAACACACTGATCCAGGCACAACCCGAACATGAAGATTACTTATTGCTCCATGCACAAATCTGCACAGCTTTGGAACGATGGGAAGAAGCACAAAAAGACTTAGAGAAATTACTGGAATTAAACCCTTTCCAGGGTGAAGCCGTATTGTTACTGGGAGCGATTTACTGCCAATGCTCTTTGTGGGATAAAGCACTCACACTCTATAATGAAGCCATCGACCTCCGCCCAGATTTCGCTGATGCCTACAAAGCACGTGGAGCTGTTAAACATCATCTGAAGGATGACGTCGGAGCTGCTGAAGACTTGAAACACTCCCTCGAATTAGCTCCAGAAAAGGCAGCGGAATTAGACGGTCAATATACCAATGTTGAAAACGAAATGAAGGCCAGATACCGTAGCATGAATCCCTATGGCTTCTCCATCTAATCACCTCTCATTCATAAAGCCATGTGACAGATGAGCACCAGTCCTTGTGCATCGTCTCTTATAGGACAAGGCATTGAAGTTCATTCTACACAAGAAAGATAAAAGGTAGACATCCCACACGGAATGTCTACCTTTTATCTTTTCCAACTGATCCCCATTCTGGAATCGGTCTGCTGTTGGGTATCGGTATTAGCCCTACCCTTCTTCGTATGATACACCTCATAACCTTACGAGGTAAAGAAAGCACTTACGGCAATACCGTCACCTGCTTCGTAGCAATAACCTTGAAATAAATCAAGCTACCCGTCTGGTAAGTCACACGACCATCACCCGACGCAAAATCCTGCGTAAACGTCACACCATGCTTATTCGACCATACATGCGTATTGCCCGAAGCATTGTATTTTCCTTCGAAACGCAACGTGTACTGACCAGGCTTATCGAAGACTACCGTATCAGTCGGATTAACCGGTTGCTTATCATAAATTACCGACTTTGTAAAACGGTGAGCAACTGTCGGTGTAGAAGACCAACCGTAAGTCGTGGCATTCAGCAAACGTCCCTTCTTACTTTGTTCAGCCGTCACTACCACCCGATCACCCACATGAATCTCCGAGCTAGCCGGTTGTTGAAGAACCTTGACAGAAAGGTCACTCAACAAAGGAGGCTCCGAACGATATTCGTTATCATCATCGCTACAGGAAGCGATACTTCCCGCCATAATCATCAAGGGCAATACACCCCAAAGTATTTTCTTCATCGATTTTACGCTTAGATTAAAATGCCGTCACCCTGACGCACGATTTCGATTTCATCGTCCTGGCAACTAACTATAGTGGACATACCTTCTGTACCCATACCCCCATCGATAACCAAGTCAACTTGGTTACCCAAGGCTTCTTCTATCAGTTCCGGATCAAGCTGAAACTCTCTTTCTCCTTCCCCTAACTGCGGCAAAGAAGCTGTCATCAACGGAGCTCCGAGCAAGTCCATCACATCACGCAAGATAGAAGACTCTGGCATACGGATACCAATTTCACCATTCTTTTTTGTACGGAATATCTTAGGCAACTTATTTTTGCCGCGTAAGATAAACGTAAATGCACCCGGTAGATTGCGTTTCATGACCTTATAAACAGGCGTCGAAATATGCGCATACTCACTGATGGCACTCATATCATAACAAATGACCGACAACGGATGTGTAGCCGGATCAATACCGCGCAATCGACAAATACGTTCCACGGCACGCTCTTTGAGTGCATGACAGCCTAAAGCATAAGTTGTCCCCGTAGGATAAACCACTACACCTCCGTCTTCCAAGATACGCACGACCTCTTGCAAACGGTCTACCGGATTGTTTTTCGGGAAAAGCTTCAACATAACGAAATCCTCAAATATATTCAGCAAGCTACCATAATATCAAGCAGCTTACTATACAGACTTCGAGCCTATTCTAACCAGGCTTAGAGGGAAAGATCAGAACAAACTATTACCTCCACCTATTAGAAACAAATTAGAACTGCTTCAGCTTCTGATAAAGCTGTTGAACAGGCAAGCCAATCACGTTATAGTAACTACCACGCAAATCTTCTACCGCAATCAAGCCAATCCATTCTTGAATACCATACGAACCAGCTTTGTCAAACGGCAAATAGTTGTCTACGTAGTAATTGATTTCCTCGTCAGTCAGATGGAAGAAAGTAACCTGACTCGTCACCGCAAAGTTTTCCATACGGTCCATCGTCAGAATCGTCACACCCGTAATTACCTGATGAATCTTACCGGAAAGTCGGCGAAGCATACTCTTTGCTTCCTCCGCCGTACGCGGTTTTCCCAGTACGTCACCATCCAAATAAACGATGGTATCAGCCGTTATAAGTAATTCGTTTGGTGCCATCGAAGTACGATACGCCTTCGCCTTATTGCGCGAAATGTAGCGTACAATATCCTCCCCTTTCAAGGAAGAAGGGAAAGTCTCATCGATACCAAACAAGGTGCGCACTTTAAAGTCAACACCTAAGCGTTGGAGCAACTCCCTGCGACGGGGTGAATTACTGGCAAGAACTACCTGGTATTTTTTCAGATTTTCAAGCATAGGATTGATGGGTATATGATAAGGTTCAATAGAAGCAAATTCATTCGATCAGCAAAGCACTCTCAAATACAGGTTGACAGGAGCTTGACGAAACATCGTACTTTCAAGAACGGGATTATTAAAAACATAAGCAGACAGTCTTTCACCGCCTGCGTACAAACACACTAAATAACAATATTACCAGCCAAATGCCTCTGCATTAGCCATCCATTTGCCTTGGGCACGCAACACCTGTTCAACCACGTCACGTACACACCCCATGCCACCCGCATGCGGACTGACATAAAGCGATACAGACTTGATTTCGTCAGCGGCATCAGCCGGACAACAAGGGCAACCACAAAGGCGCATCACTTCATAGTCTGGAATGTCGTCACCCATGTAAATGACTTCTTCGGGAAGCAACTGATGTTCAGTCATCCAAGCGTTAAACCGCTCAATCTTGACAGCCACACCCATATAAACATCCTGCAAACCCAACGCCGTATAGCGGGTATGGACCGCCGGACTCTTACCACCGGTAATGACAGCCAGTTGCAAACCACATTTCACAGCCAATTGTAACGCATAGCCATCTTTAATATTCGCCGTACGCTGCGGTTGACCATCTTCTGAGAGCAATACCAGATTCGTGCTCAACACACCGTCTACATCCAGCGCAATGGCTCGTATTTTCTTAAGATCGTATGGAATCATGATGAAGCTGATGGATACTTTTACTCAATACTTGATAGACCTGCTGAAGAGCAGGATTATCCTGAAGCAACTCAAGATGGCGAGCCATTACAGACTCGTCCCACCTCACGGCAGGCCCTGTCTGAGCAGACACAGCAGGCATTTCATGCACCTTCTGCGCCGTTTCGTCAATGAGCGACAACAAGCAGTCGGGGTTTATGTGTTCCTTGGCCAACAGCTCAGCCGCCAGTGCATAACAATGGTTACTGAAATTGCAGGCAAAGACTGCAGCCAAATGCAACATTTTGCGCTGTTCGGAAGTCAGTTCCGTAACCTGATCGGAAAGAGAAGAAGCTAACTCCCTGACCACTGCCAAGGCCTCTGTCGTAGAAGCCTCGATAAAAAGTGGAAGGTGCGCAAACGAAACAGCACGCTGTTTGCTAAATGTCTGCATCGGATAAAGCACAGCGGCACGCCCCACCTGCTCAGACAGAACAGCAAGGGGCACACTACCCGCTGTATGAATAAACAACGCACCAGCTGATTCCTTGCATTGTGCCACCAACTTTACTAACGAAGGTAACACATCATCTTTGACTGCAAAGAGATAAATGTCAGCCACAGGCAGTTGCTCAATCACATCAAACGGATAGTTACAAGCCAATTGTTGCGCCAGTTGCGCAGCATGGGAATAAGTCCGACTGTAAACTCCCACAATCTGACACGATGCCTGACGAAGCGCCGCACCCAAATGGGTGGCCACATTACCTGCTCCTATCAAACAAACGCGTAGACTTATATGTCTCATAATGAGTTGATAAATGTCCAAGTATACCAATAAGGCACCATTCGTCCTACACAACTTGGCAGGATTACTAAGTAGTTATTTTGCCCTCTCTACTTGGAAAGATTTGGGAGCAAAGTTACATTTTTCAATGTAGTGAACAAAAATATCATCCCTAAAATGCCTTATATTATGTTCAGTTAGCATTTAGGCAGGTTATCCGCATAATGTGCAATGTATTGATAGGATGGCAGACAAAATCACCCCATGCTCCTTCATTGGGCTCACCCGATGATAGCCAACTCATAGAGGAGAATCCCGAAGGGGTGAAAGGGGCTTAGGCTAGGATGGAGCGAAGCGGAACCCTAGGTAAGAGTGATTACGATCTTTAATTTGCATCACCCCTGGAGGGATGGCAGCCCAAACGAATCCGCATCGAACGAAATCTCCCTGTTTCCCTTTGGTGTAATTTGCTGCCACCCCTCCGGGGGTCGAATGTATTTGAATGGCCGTTTGGTTACCCAGGGTTTCGCTCCGCTTCACCCTGGGCTAAGTCGCTATCACTCCTCCGAGGTTCATACACACGTGAGCAGGTTCGAATGTACATCAATGAATAAAAATGTACCATGAGCTAGTTCGAATGTATCATATTTCCTCTCTTTGATAGTCTGTGCATAGAGAGTCCCTCCGCCCCTGTTTTATTGAATGCCTCTCCACACACTAACTCATTCCTTTACCCTCGCTATAACGCAACAAGTCCCCACAAAGGAGAAACCTTTGCGAGGACTTATCTAAATATCTAAAGCATTGGGATTACACCCAAACCTTGCTTACAGAGTTGAATTACTTCTTGTTCAAAGCGAGGTCAACCTTCACAGCACAAGCAACAGAGCAACCTACCATCGGGTTGTTACCGATACCGAGGAAGCCCATCATTTCTACGTGTGCGGGAACTGAAGAAGAACCTGCAAACTGAGCGTCAGAATGCATACGACCCAACGTATCAGTCATACCGTAAGAAGCGGGACCTGCAGCCATGTTATCGGGGTGAAGCGTACGACCCGTACCACCACCAGAAGCTACGCTGAAGTAAGGCTTACCTGCGAGTACACGTTCCTTCTTGTACGTACCTGCAACGGGGTGCTGGAAACGAGTGGGGTTCGTAGAGTTACCCGTGATAGATACGTCTACGTCTTCGTGCCACATGATCTTCACACCTTCGCGTACATCGTCAGCACCGTAGCAATTAACGGCAGCACGAGGACCATCGCTGTAAGCAGTCTTGTTAACTACCTGGAGTTCACCCGTGTAGTAGTCAAACTTCGTCTGAACATAGGTGAAACCATTGATACGGCTGATGATCATAGCAGCGTCCTTACCGAGACCATTGAGGATGCAACGGAGGGGCTTGTCAGCGGGACGGCTCTGGTTAGCCATCTGAGCAATCTTAATAGCACCTTCAGCGGCTGCAAAGCTCTCGTGACCTGCGAGGAAAGCGAAGCACTTCGTCTCGGGAGAGAGGAGGCGAGCAGCCAACTTACCGTGACCGATACCTACCTGACGATCGTCAGCTACAGAACCGGGGATGCAGAATGCCTGAAGACCTTCACCGATGTACTCAGCAGCCTCTACAGCGTCCTTAGCCTTCTCCTTGAGCGCAATAGCCGTACCTACAACGTAAGCCCACTTTGCGTTCTCGAAGCAGATCATCTGGGTGCTTTCGCACTCCTGATAAGGATCAAGACCATACTGTTCGCAAATCTGGTTAGCCTCTTCAATATCTTTGATACCGTGCTTGTTAAGAGCAGCAAGAATCTGCTTAATGCGACGGTCTTGGCTTTCAAACTTTACTTCTCTAATCATGTTATGGTCCTCCTATTAGTCTTTACGTGGATCGATTGATTTAACTGCGCCCTGCTCAGCGGTCGTGCGGCCATAAGTACCCGTTACGCTCTTCAGCGCTTCGTCAGCAGCCACACCCTTCTTGATAGCGTCCATAAACTTACCCATGTGTACGAACTCGTAGCCACATACCTGGTCGTCCTTATCGAGGAACATCTTCGTGATGTAACCTTCCGTGAGCTGGAGGTAGCGAGAGCCCTTCACCTTAGTACCATAGAGCGTACCCGTCTGGCTGATCAAGCCCTTACCGAGGTCTTCCAGACCAGCACCGATCATCAGACCACCTTCAGAGAAAGCACTCTGCGTACGTCCGTAAACGATCTGGAGGAAAAGTTCGCGCATAGCCGTATTGATAGCATCGCAAACGAGGTCAGTGTTGAGTGCTTCGAGGATGGTCTTACCGGGGAGAATCTCACTGGCCATAGCGGCAGAGTGAGTCATACCAGAGCAACCAATGGTCTCAACCAGACATTCTTCGATAACGCCTTCCTTCACGTTCAACGTGAGCTTGCATGCACCCTGCTGGGGAGCACACCAACCCACACCGTGAGTCAGACCAGAGATGTCCTTAATTTCCTTTGCTTGAACCCACTTTCCTTCTTCGGGAATAGGTGCGGGACCATGGTTGGGGCCTTTGGCTACACAACACATGTTCTGAACTTCGTGTGAATATTCCATATTTCTTATAAATGTGTAAGTAGAATACGATTCTTCTTGTCTGAGGAATTTTTATGTCTGCAAAAGTACTTTATCTTTGGGAGGTGGCAAAACACGGGTACGGTTTTTTCTAGCACAGTTTCATCGAAGTGAGCGAATCTTGAACCGAACTATCGGTTTACCATGAACCCAACGATCTCTACCCCACCCTGACATTCGGTTTGCACTATCATCTCATCAGACAAGCGGCACCTCAGCAATGCAAGAAAGAACCAGGCTTCTTGCATGTAGTGCATTCGGTTTGCACTATCTTTGCAATCTCAAAAACAATATCCGAATGAAACAGACATCACTCTTTAATAAAGAAAGAAGCATTAAAGGCTGTATTGCTGACAGCTGGAAGGTATTTGCACTTCACCGTGGACGTTTTCTGAAGCACAACGCGCTCTATCTCCTTTTGGTCGGACTCTCGGGTGCTTTCGTCGTACAAACGATTACCTACTATCTTACTCACCATTTTCTACCGGCTCTCCGCGTACACCAAACCTTGCAAGTTCCCGAACTGATTCAAGCATTGGCAACGCCCTCCCTTCCCTTCCTCTTGACTTTTCTGGCCTCTGTCTTGTTAGGCAGTCTCTGCCTTTATGCTTTCACTGCCCGCCAAAGACAACTCATGCAGGTTTACCAAGAAGGGAATGGTTTTCCGAAAAAGATGCCTCTACGCTTGTCAGCTTCTGCCTTACGCACCTTACGCCGCATGATTGTAGCCGACCTTCCCTTTATATTCGTCTGCCTACTGGCTACTGTTGGCATTAGCTACCTGGCTCACGAAGTACACAAGGCCTTCTTAATCGCTCTCCCCTTGCTCTTCATTTATATAGGTAGCACCGCCCATGTCGCCCGCCTCTATTATGCTTTTCAAAGCTTGCCCTACAAGAGAGCTCTCAAACAAGCCTTCTGCCGAAGCATGGGCAATCTTTTTATCGTGCAATTCCTTACCTTCATCCCCTATTTGGTCATACTCTCCGTGCTCTGCCTCCCCATCGTACTCTTTGTTACTTCTGCATGGGCAGGTTACGACTCGGAACTTCGTGGTGACGGATTAGGCCTCCCGACCTCCTTTCCTTACCTTTTCTTCCTGCTCCACACCCTTGTTATTGCCCTTGCAACCCTCTTCAACTCCCTACGCACGTGGGCTGTAGCGATGAAATAAGATTTAGACATCCTACTGCAACGCAAGCACCCGATTGTTCATGTAACAATCGGGTGCTTGCGTTTATAGGACTCCCATGTTTGATACTGTCAATAGGGAGTCAACGAGTATATCCGAGATGAGCCGCTGTAAGAATTACTGTTGTGGCACAAACTTCTTCACCATGGCCTTCATTTTGTCCACATCATAATTATAGATGCTTGCATTATTTTGAATCAGGCGACCATCGGGACCACAAAGAACATAGCGTGGAATAGAGGAGAAACTGAGCATGGATTCGAGCATTTCCCATTCTGACTGGGAAACGAAGAGGTGTTCGCCCTTGATATGGTTTTTATTCATCCATTCTTCGCTTTTGGCGGTGAGAGTTTCTCCGTCGGTGGCTGAGATATAGATAAATTTAAAGGGTTCATCCTTCATCGCTTCAACCTTGTCGCGCATACTGAGCATGCCTGCACGACACGGACCGCAACCCAGTCCCCAGAAGTCAATCAGCAAGAGGTTTCCTTCGTACTTCCCAAAGAGACGTTTCCACAAGGCACGCTGCTCTGCAGTCCAATGACTGTCTTCGCCTTCCGCTCTGCCTTCAGTAGTCTGCACGAAACGGCGGTATTTATTAAGAATAGCGTGAGCAACCGGAAGCGAAGAAATAGACTGAACAACTGATGCGACATTCATGGCTACAAAGTCCAAAGCCTTCCCTGTATCCTCTTCCTGTCCCAATGCTAAGGACTCGGCGGTCTGATTTAAGAGCGAGGAAAGGCCTTGCGACTTTTCCAAATCGCTCATAAAGGTACCGTCCATATCGAATTGGTCCTTACGCACATATTCCCAATCTCCCGACGCATTTTTCACCTTTTCGTATTGCAGCATCACATCCCCATAAATAGTGCGGTTAACAAACACCCACTGACTCGCTTCGCATAAGGCCAACGGATTGTCGTAAATCAACTGCTTGTAGGGCATAAGCAAACCATAGACTGCTTGATCATCGAGCGGTTGATACGCAGGATTGGGATCCAGAACATACGAACCGTCTTCCTTTTGAGTCCGCTTGTATTGCTCGTCTTTATAGTAAAGTAGCACATCCTCCAAGTGTTGTATTTGACGGGTAACCATAGACATCATCACCACATCCTTGCCGAAAGTAGAGAGTGGAGTACGGATCAATTCCTGGCGCAGGGTTTCATTTCCGAGGAGGCTGATTGCTTGATTACGGAACTTCTCGGCCACACACATCACGCTGTCCTTACCTGCCGCGATGGCTTGATGAACGGCTGTATAATCGTAACCATCGGGACTGTATTTTTGCATAAAATAAGTAGTAAGCGTATTGATCAGGGCTGATTCGCTCGAGCTACGGAAAGTCGTATAAAGCGGCTTATGAGACTGATCAGTGACAAACGAGGAGAACACCTCCAACGTATCACCCGGCTGAATAAAGAAGTTGCCTGTATGAAATCCACCTACCCACTGAGGGTGCGGCAAGTCGAGGTGAAAAGTCCAGCTACGACTGGTGATGTCAAAGGGAGCAGTCACATTCTGCTGCTCTCGGGTCATTTGATTCTCGACACGTAGAGACGTAGCCCCCATTGTAGCAAACAACTCCATAGGCAGGTTATCAAGATAGACTTTCAGCACCGCCTTGCCTGAACGGAACGGAGCCGATAAAGGCTCCTTGTAACGTTGGTTGTCGAAATGCCATTGCGTATCGGGCTTCACTCGCTGCTGCAAGTAGTATTCGCTCGTCAACTGGCGCGGGTCAAATACTTTGCTTTGGGGGGATGCCTTGGGCTGGTTCTGCAACTGAATGCCATAGACGCCACTCTTAGGACTTGCTGCGGGTTCTATGAAATTAAGTTCCTTGACATCAGCCTCCAGGGGTTCAAAGTATAAGGTATACGGCACGCGTCCCGATTCGGGCATCGCTACTTGTTCATTGAGCTGTATACCCTCAGCTCGCAACACCTTGAACTGTTTGCCGCTGTGCCGATCCTTCAAGACTGCATTATCTGCCACACTACAAGTATAGTTGGGAAGGTTACGCAGATAGCCTCGGATGACCGTAGCCTCCTTGGTTAACTCAATCTTATCCATCGCAATCCAATTCGGGCAATACTCAATAACTGGATGCTTTATGACTCTAGGTTTGGCCAACGTACTGTGTTTCTGTGCCCAGCCGCATACGACGCAGAGCATCAGGAAGAAAGTGAATAAAGAGTTCTTCATATTATCAATTTTTGAATAACTAAAGCCCCTCAATAAAGAGGATGAGAAGTAGCAGTGATTCTATTTTTCTTCGTAAATAATCTCAACAAATCAACTAATTTACAATGAAAGGTAAGAATATTTATGCGTATGCAAATATATGTATTTAGTCAAACTCTCCAAGACTTATCCTTAAAAAAAAACGAGCCCAAGAGTAACTCACCGTCGTTATGCAAGCATTGGGTATTGGTAAAATCGTTCGGAATCTCAAATTCGAGAAGGCTCAGGGTTACACTTTACTCCCTATTCATCACGCCCCTCATCGTGCGCTTGCAGGGAAAAGACGATTGCCAACGCCACGCCCAATCACCTCCATGAACCTTACGCTGTGTCAGAGAACACACTGTATCGATCACTCAAACAACTGAAATGAGAAGATGAGAAACTTCAGTTTTCTTAAAGAAGCGAGCAACACCTTTACTATCAACCGATAGGATGAAAACATCTAAAGTCTGCCAATGTGGCAGTTGTCAGTGACAGAATGTCCTATTTTGGCAGTCAACGAAAGTTTTTTAGCCTATTCCAAATTAAAATTAAGCTCTTGAGCTAGTTTGGCACGCTGTTTGCATAGATAGGTTTAAAGGGATAGTCGAAATTACTATTTTCTATAAGGTTACTCCTCTACACCTCCTTGCCTAAGGAGTGAGAATTGAAGAGAAACTTTATGCCTTACTCCTCGTCCCGGGAAACACAAGTGCCTTTGTTGTAGGAAGGACTTGGTGGGGAGTAGGCGAATAGATCTAAACTATTTTTTAGGGGCAACCATGCACGCTATGAGTGGCAAGCCCCAATCCCTCTTTACATTGTTGGTCAAGACTACAGTCTACGAATGGGTTCAAGTTGAATTCTTCGCACTGCTCTTCTGCTTTCTGCTAAAGAAGGTGCGTTCGAGTACAAACTCCCCTCCCCTATGCTGTCTTTCTGCGTTGCTACCTTTGAGTTCAACCGTACGGAGAGGATAGGAAACCATCCAAAGGCCTGGGATGGAATCATATCACCCCCATACTCAAGAATCCGATTAGGTAGATTCTCCCTACGGAAGCCGTTAAAGGACGTCCCGACACTTGGGACGACTTACTCGGAAGCCGTAAAAGAAGGTCTAAACACTTGGGATGACTTACTCGGAAGCCGTAAAGACCCATCCCAACACTTGGGACGACCCACACGGAAGCCGTAAAGACTCATCCCAACACTTGGGACGGCCTACACGGAAGCCGTAAAGACACATCCCAACACTTGGGACGACTCACACGGAAGCCGTAAAGACTCATCCCAACACTTGGG
>JABLTM010114673.1_pt1 | contig 29223 bp, 27 predicted proteins | sample 7160121 | NCBI WGS metagenome assembly JABLTM01 (sample SAMN14651224, study PRJNA627086) | human gut metagenome | isolation source: feces | host: Homo sapiens
CCTGTGCAATCAGGAATAACAGCATGATAAAAATGAGGCGTTTCATACGGGGCAAGCGGTGTAAACAAAACAAACTCTCGTCCCTCTGCATCCGTTGCGCTGATATAGTTCTGGGTGTTCTTGAAAGTTCCGCCAATGCTCTTGTGGGAATACTGATACAGATCACGGTGGAGCTGCAGGATATAATTGGACGCGATTGGAATAAACTCGAAGTTCTCGTGAATCGTATTCAGCACATCACGGTAACCCATGATTTCTTCCTCATCACGGTTACGGGGTGTTGTCTTATCCCGTACAAGCTGCAGCAGGCGTGTATTGGTCGTGCGGATTCCTTCGATTTCATTGGATGCTTCTGTACTCTGTACCTTTGCAATCTCAATCAGTCGATCAAGCTCCACAGGCTTCTGCTTCAGATAAAGCTCCTGTCTGCCCTTGTATTCATGAATCTGTGCCACAAGCCCGATAATCTCACTGTCCCAAGAACGACCTGTAAGTTCACGGTAATCGAAGTTTCTCATACTCTCACGCTCCTTTCTCCTAATTATAAATGATTTTAGGTGAAAAGTCAAGCGGTTAGGCGCATTTTCTCCTAAAATATATTATATGTTAGGCGAAAGGAATTATTCAGTAGGTGTATTCCGGTCTGGTGTTCTCGCTTCCGGTTTTCCGGTCGTGGCACGGCTTGCAAAGCGCCTGCCAATTCGTATCGCTCCACATCAGGTAGTGATCGCCACGGTGCGGAACGATGTGGTCAACGACCGTTGCGGTCACGAACTTGCCCTGTGCCAGACACTTCACGCATAGCGGATGCTTCCGCAGGTACGCCTTGCTGACACGCTGCCACTTGCCGCCGTAGCCACGCTTGGCGGCAGACGGTCGGTCAGGGTGCAGGGGCTTGTGTTCGTCGCAGTACGCACCCTCGGTCAGTCTCGGACAGCCGGGGTGCTTGCACGGTTTCAGTGCCTTCCTCGGCATCGCCGACACCTCCTTCGGGAATAACAAAAGCCGCTGCGGATACCCACAACGGCTCTATACATATTCTTCTATTATACATTATATCACGTATTTCCCGTGTTTTCAAGTGAATGGGACTGCATCGGACTGCAAACTTTTCAGGGCTTTGTTGTGGAGATAGTATGCCTTTCGCTTGCTGATAAACATCTCGGCGGCGATGGTATTCCACGACTTGAACTCCAGATAACGCTTGGTCAGAAGGTCACGGTCGTCGGCATCGTCAACCGCCTTGATGCAGCGTTCCATGTTGGCGATCAGGGCATCGTACTCCTGCTGTGTATCCTTGATGTCCTGCTCCAGTGCCATGATCTTGAAAACCGTGCCTTCCATTTTGCTGTGGTCGGGCGATACCGTCCTCGGCATATCATTGATGCCGCTGCCGTTCATTCCTTCTGCCCTCTGACGCAGCAGACGTATCTCATGGATCTTACGATTAATACGCTTGCGGAGCTGCTCCATCTTGTTCCAGTATTCTTTCATTCTCGTACCCTCGCTTTCACGGCTTTCATCATCGCCGCCTGTGTCTTGCCCTTCATTTCCAGCACCTTCATGATGTCCTCATCGATCGTACCCGCCGCCACGAGGTGGTGGATGACGACCGTTTCGGACTGCTGTCCCTGTCGCCACAGACGGGCATTCGTCTGCTGATACAGCTCCAGCGACCACGGCATCGTGTACCAGATGATGGTGCTGCCGCCGGACTGGAGGTTCAGACCGTGACCTGCGGAAGAAGGCTGAATCAGTGCGACCGGGATTTTGCCCTTGTTCCAGTCGGCGATGTCGGCATCGGTCTTGATCTCCCGGCAGTCGAAGCGCTCCATAATGCTGTCGCGCTCGTGCTTGTACCAGTACGCAATCAGCACCGGCTTTTCGTTCTGCGCTTCGATCAGATCTTCCAGTGCGTCCAGCTTGTGCGAATGTATCCGCACCACGCTGCCGCCGTCGGTATATACCGAACCGCTGGCAAGCTGCGTCAGCTTTCCGCACAGGACACCCGCATTTGCTGCCGTTATGGAATCGCGGGTGAAATCCAGACACATATCCTGCTCCATGTCCTTGTAAATCGCTGCGATCGGCTCATCAAGCTCCACCTTGTCAGCAACCATCACCAGTTCCGGCATCTTCAGGTGGTCGGTGGTTTTCATGGAAATGCTGATGTCTGCGATCTTGGCGTAGATTTCCTTTTCCGCACCCTTGCGGGGAGAATAGGTAAAGCCGTTCCAGTCAGGCGTGAAATACGCATCACGGTACTGTCCGATACGCTTACCCAGCCGGACACCCTTATCCAGCAGCCGGAACTGCGCCCACAGCTCCATGAGACCGTTGCTGCAAGGTGTACCTGTCAGACCGACGATGCGCTTCACGAAAGGACGTACCTTCCGCAAAGCCTTGAAGCGCTTGGACTGATGGTTCTTGAAACTGGACAGCTCGTCGATCACCACCATATCGAAGTCAAACGGCATCCCACTGCTTTCGATGAGCCACTGCACGTTCTCGCGGTTGATGATATACAGATCGGCTTTCTGCCGGAGAGCCGCAAGGCGCTGGTCGCGGCTGCCGAGAACCAGACTGTAGGTCAGCCCTTTGAGATGATCCCACTTGCTGATTTCTGCCGCCCAGCTATTCTTGCATACACGTATCGGTGCGATGATTAGCACCTTCCGGATTTCAAAGCGGTCGAACATCATGTCGTTCAGCGCCGTCAGCGTTATGCTCGTCTTGCCTAATCCGCATTCCAATAATACCGCCGCCTGCGGATGTGTTTCGATGAAGTCCACGGCAAACTTCTGATAATCATGAGGTTTGTATTGCATCAATGATTCCTCCTATCTGCTCTGGACTGTCCAGCACAAATGCCTTGAAGCCCAGCCGCCGAAGTGTTCTGATACGCAGACGCTGCAGTGGACGGGGCGTTTCGCCGGGAGCCTTGACCTCCACGAAGCCGATTCTGCCAGAAGGCATCAATACGATGCGGTCAGGCACACCCGCAGTTCCGGGAGAGGTGAACTTCCAGCAGACACCGCCGACTGCTTTCACGGCAGTGACCAGTTTTGCTTCAATTTCATTTTCTCGCATAAATACGACCTTTCCGGGCAATAGTGCAGGTCGGTGAATGTCATTTACAAACCTTTCCATAGGAAGAAATTTCTATGATTTTTCTCGCCTGCGTAAGGTTGGGATATGAGTTTCACCGACCTGCACTTTCCCGATTCTACGTTGTTTTTGAATGATGAAAATGCAGGTCAATCCAGAAAGTCGAGCCGGATTTGAAGCCCATAGATGGTAATTCCGCTGTTCCGCTTCTTGCGTTTATAGCCAGCCTGCTCCAGTGCACCATAGAAATCTGTGGTGCTACGGACATACTCTCCGTTCTCAATGCAGTATTCCCGGTAACGCTTATACAGCTCTCCGGACTTCTCCTGATAGGAAGCATCTACATCACAGCAATCATCGATGAAAGAACCGAGCCAGTCATTGCCTTCACGGTACGCACCGATAGCGTCCAGCACGCATTGCGGGCGGTCTACCTTGAAATCGGCGGCGACCACTTTCATCGCACCCTCGATCAGCCACGACAAAACCGAACCACCTGCATTGTCAATCAGGTACTGTGTATAATTCTTCTTGTCAGCCTGTCCCTGAATCTTGGCATGGAACGGGATCACGATCAGTCTGCGCCAAGTGCCGTCATCGGAAGCCGCCACCTTCGGCAGGTGGTTCGTGTACAGCACCAGCGTATGGCTCGGCTCGAAGGAGAACGGAGCCTTGAACTTCTTTTCTGCGAAAATGGGATCTGTCGAACAGAGTTGCTTGACCACGCTGGTATTCAGGCGCATCCCTTCCTGCAGCTCCGCCGCAATGATGAGGCGCTTGCCCTTCAGCTCCGCCATTTCGGGCTTTACATTGCGCTTACAATTGACGGTCAGCGCATCGGCGGAGATATTGCCGGAGTAGCTGCCGAGAACCTTATAGATCACATTCCAGAAGGTGGACTTGCCGTTTCTGCCGTCACCGTAAGCGATGATCATCGCTTCGGTATACACCTTGCCGATCAGACAGAGACCGCAGATCATCTGCACATAGTCGATCAGGCTCTGGTCACCGCAGAAGAAAACCTGCAAGGCGTCCTCCCAGATCTGCCTGCCTTCCTCATTCGGCACGACCGCCGTCACTTTCGTTATCAGGTCGGTCGGATCAGTCGCTCTCCAGCCGTTGAGACCTTTGGCAAGGTCGTAGGTGCCGCCGGGGGTGTTCAGCAGCATCGGATCACCGTCAAGCTGCTCCGGGTGCTTCAGCACCAACGGCTTTGCGGCATCGAGGGCATTGTTCAGGCTGCGGATGTGGCGGTATTTCATGACGAAGGCACGAAAGCCCTTTGCAAACTCAAACTCGTTATCCGCCGAGAGCTGCGCATCGTTCAGACTGTCCCTGAACTTCTTGCCGCCTGCCATTGCAAGCGCACGGTTCACGCCAAGTCCCTCCAGTTTTCCCAGCTTTTCTTCCATCTGCCTGTCCGCTTCCTCAAGCTGTGCATCCGTGTGTTCGATCATCGCCATAACCGCCGCCTGCTCTGATTCCTCCCAGTAGGTGCCGTTATAGCGAAGGTAGTTCGTAGCGATCGTAAATGCGATCTCATCGCCGAAGCACTCAACGAACGTGCGGGCTTCACCGACATCTGAGAAATCGTCCGGGATCAGCACATTATCGCCGTACTGGTCGGGAGGCACATATCCTTCCTGTGATGTGACCTTCTTGCCGAACTTGCAGGCGCTTGCCCAGATGCCTTCCAGCTCCTCATCGTCGAGGGGTGGATCGCATTCCGCTGCCTTTTCGAGGAACTTCGTATGGGCATCATCCGTCACACCGAAGCGCTTGACCAGCTTGCCCGCCATACGGGACATGGTGCTGTTGCGCTGTCCCTGCGGGATGCTGCGGCTCGACTTCATGAGCGTGAGCCAGTCCTCAATGGTCAGGCTGCCTTCGTGCCAGATCACATCACCCTTCGAGCCATACAGGAAGCGTGAAGCGTCCAGTGCATTGCCGTCAAAGAACGGCAGCTCCTTGTAGATGCGGGTTTTGATGTTCTTATGGAATGCGGCATCCTTGCATGGCGTAGTCGGGAAAAATACATGAAAACGAGGGCGGGCTGTGACAGAGCCTTTCGCCAGCATATGATGACGGCTGTATGTGATCGCAAACTCCACATCGCTGAGCATTTCGGACAGCTTCTCCGGCGTGATCCAGTCTTCCGGATCGTCGCTGTGGTCGTTGTCACAGTCCATCGGCACAACATCTGAAAGCTGAAAATTGGCATCGCTGCGGGCATTATTCGCATACAGCGCACACACATGGTCGAACGTGACTGCCTTGCGGAGATCCGCCTCCGAGGTAATGACCTTCTGATTCGGGTAGACCGTGTTTTTCGCATTGCCGGTACAGTCGGCAGTATACAGGGTGAACTTCATGTGGTTTCCTCCAATTCCTCGCTGAAATAGCGAATTTTCATGTGCTTGCGCTTTGCCCGTTCGATCTCCGCCTTCATGCCGGAGCTGACCGTCTCACCGAACACCCACAGCTCCACGCACTTACTCATCAGAACGAGGTTCATAAAAATGGCTGTATCCCGTTCCGCAGGAATATTGTCATCCATGAACTGGGTAAAGTAGATGTGAGGCGTGATCGGCAGATAGTGCCGGTCAACAGCAAAGCGGCTGTATTTCTTGGCGTTCTCGACGTTCCTCTCCGTATCTCCGGAGTACGGCGAACAGATATACACGACGGGACGGAAGGCGGCAGTCTTGCGAGCTGCCTTTTCCTCCTTCTCGATGCGGGTGAACGCCTCATGTTCCGTCGGACTTGCATAGCCTTCGCTGTTATAGTAATCAGCCATGCTTGACCTCGTTTCTGCCGCAGGGCTTCCTGTCGCAGCCCTTATTGCAGAGCTTCCCGCAGCGGGGGCATTTCACATAGACGTTCTCCGGTTTGACCAGCTTGCCGCTGACCAGCGCATAAAACCATTCAATACTGTATTTCATCTCATCCCTCTTTTCTTTTCAGCTTCATGTGCAGTCTCTTCCAAGCGCACTCGTTGCAGAGGACTGCCGTGCCGTACATATCGCCCAGACCATCGGCGAACACGCACGACAGGTCAACAGCGACCTCCTTGCCGCAATCCGGGCAGGCGCAGAACACGTTCTCGCTGTTCAGCTCCACCTTAACCTCGATCTCACCGGTCTTTTCCTTCACATAAAACATAACCATTCTCCCTTCATTCTTTACTGCCCCCAGATGTGGTGAGAGCATTTCTGCTCTACAACCCTCTACAGAATCGGGAGCGTTTTGGACGAAACAATCAGTCCTTTTTATAAAACTCGCACTCGTACCCGTCCGCCCGCAGGAGCAGACCGTCTGCCCATGCAGGTGTTCGTGCCATCTGTCGGCAAACTTCATCAAGCGACATTCTGCGGTCTGCCTCAATAATCATTTCGTCGTGTATGTGTCCGACGATAAAACAGTGCGACAGCGTCTGCATAGAGAACATAAGCAGATCACGGGCGACTGCCTGCACGATATTCTCGACGAACTTCGGACCGTAGCTTTCAATGCGTTCCCACTTTTTCGATGCACCGATGCCCATATACGTCACAGATTCGCCGCCGAACCGGTTCTCGCCAATCTGCGGGTGTGCATAGCAAAGCTTTCTACCAGAGGGCAACGTGATGAAAAGCATTCCGCTCTGGCAGCTGAAGCGAAGTCCGTGTGTTTCTGTGTTTGTTTTCTGCCTTATCGCAGTCTTTACGGCATCATCAACAGCCCACCAGAGCTTGACGATATTGGGAGAAGCATCACGCCAGTCGGTCACGATCTGCTTCAGCTCTGCATCGGAAAGGTTCAAAGCATCGCCGCCCATTGCCTTCATTGCGCCCACACTGCCGCCGTAACCGCAGGCAAGCTCCGCGACCTTGCCCTTTTGACGCAGTTCGCCGTTGACGCCATGCTTCACGACCGGAACACCGAACATCTTTGATGCCGAGGCACAGTAAATGTCCTCGCCGTTCGCAAAAGCGTCCATGCGCCACTGCTCTCCGGCAATCCAAGCTATAACACGCGCTTCGATTGCAGAGAAGTCCGCCACTATGAACTTGTATCCCGGTTTGGGTACGAAAGCTGTGCGGATAAGCTGAGACAGCGTATCAGGCACATCCTCGTAGAACATCTCGACCTCATCGTAATAGCCGTACTTGACTGTATTTCTCGCTTCGGTCAGGTCAGGAATATGATTCTGCGGCAGGTTCTGCAACTGAATAATGCGTCCTGCCCAGCGCCCGGTACGGGAAGCGCCGTAAAAGCTGAACATTCCTCTTGCCCTGTGGTCTGAGCAGGCTGCCGTCTGCATCGCCTGATACTTTTTGACACTGGACTTCGACAGCATGAGCCGCAGCTCCAGCACCGACTTCACAGGATCTTTCGCTGTTTTCAGCAATTCCCGCACCGCAGCCTTATCCAGACAGTCCGACTTATAGCCACGCTCCGCCAGCCATTCCAGAAGCTGATACACGGAATTCGGATTTTCGATGCCCGTCAGCCAGCGCATCTCCGCCGACAGCGTTGCCTTCGCCTGTGCATCCAGCGTAAGGGCGGCATCGACCAGTTCCATATCGACACGGATGCCACGGTCGTTGATCTCCTGATCCAGATAAAACTGTTCCCAGATGAAATCCGGCACGGGGAAACGGGAGAGCCGCTGGTCGATTGCCAGTTCTGCTTCCACGTCCTGCTTGTTGTAAGCCTTGAATGTCTCCCACTTGTCCGGCGCATCGGCAGGGGTGTGGAACTGCGGGACGCCGTTCACCGTATCGTAGGGAATGCAGAAATACTTGATGAGCGCCTTGCCCTCTGGCATCTTCTGCTGTTCGAGTTTGAGCGCCGCACCCGCATCGGCAAGCGTAGACGGCAGACCGAGCGTCCGACAATGGATCATGGTACACTGCCAGCCGACAGGACTCAGATAATCACAGACGGTATCGGCATCAATGCTGTAGCTGCGGAAGATCTGCGGATATTCTTCCCGCAGATATCTGGAGAGACATACACGCTCAAATTGCACGTTGAATGCCCGTTTGATGACCGATTCATCGGTGAGAGCAGAAAGAATCTCATCCGGTACACGATCACCGTTCGCCAGATCATAGAGCTGCACGGCACCGCCATCCACTGACACGCTCATCAGCGTGATAGCAAAATACGGAGAATCGGCGTAAGCGTACACACCACACTTGGTGATGTCACGGTCACTCCGAGTCTCCAGATCAATTTTTAAAGTTTTCATGGTTACACATCCTTAAACCCACCCGGACGGAATCCCGTCAGTCGCCCTCCCGACATTGCGTTGTTATTTCTTACGGTTCTTGAAGGTGTCGATCAGAATAGTGATCGAGATGGTTGTCCAGCAGAGCATCATCATGCAGCCGGACACACCCATAATCATCGTGAATACTGTATTCATACCGTCACCTCACGAAAGGAAATCGTCGTCATCGTCGGCGAAATCATCCTCTGCACGGCTCTTGCCGCCCAGCGGCTCACCGTCACGGAGCTTCTGGAGGTTGTTCAGACCGCAGGCGATTCCCTTGTTGCCGTTGGTATTGAAGGCATAGAAGTTGATGGAGGCTCTGCCGTAGATACCGGAGTAAAGCTCGCTGGTATCAAGAATCGGCTGGCAGTCGGCATCGACCACACCCGGCTTGGTTGCGCTGTTGGCGTTGATGAAGTAGCAGCCTGCGTATGCCGGATCGTCCGGGCGTTCTTCATCGCCGTCACGCAGCGGAGTTTTGATAGCTTTCAGTGGCGGCACAGACTTTCCGTTGCCCTTGAGCTTGCCCTGTCCCTCGTCGTAAGCAGCCTTGATCGCCGCCTTGATCTTCTCGACGGTCACGGTATCGGACTTCGGAATGATGAGCGAAACGCTGTATTTCGGGGTGCCGCCGTTGATCGCTTTCGGTTCATTCACGATGAGGTAGCTGAAGCGGGTATTCTTGCCAGTAACGACCTTTGTGGGATTGATAATCTTTGCCATGCTAATCTTCCTCCTGAAAATCATTGATTGTCCATACCGGACGTTTGTCCGACTCTGGTACGAGTGTGGGTTTGCCCTGCGGCTTTTCGATCAGGGAGCCGAGCAGGGTGTTGAACTTCTTGGTGCCGAGCAGCTTGGTCATTGCGGTTACGCCCATGAGTTTTTTCTCAAAGGGATCGTAGCCCGCATCGGTGACAGCCGCTGCAACGGCATCGGGGTTTGTGTATCTGCGGTTGCTGCGTCCTTCCACGACCTTGAAGCCGGGGTACTGCTTGCCGCTGATAGCCTGTTCGAGCGCATAAGCTTTGACATCGTTCACCCAGCCGATGAAGGTGTCAGCGCGATCGAGGATCAGGCTAATTTCATCGTCGGCGAGTGTATCTGGAACGGCAAAATCGTACTGCGCCATCTGCAAATTGTACTCAGCCCGTTTGCGGCAGGTCGCCTTGATGCGGCAGAATTGGCAGTGCTTTCCCGCGCTATAATCGCCCTCGCCCTTTGCCGCAAGTGCCGCAGCAGGGATGAGGACTTCCTCCGCCCAGCCGAGCAGTTCCTCCTTCGTGACCTCCGCCGTGCTGATGTTGTCCCGGCGGGGCTGGAAGATGATCATGCGGACGGTCTGGATGTCATACAGGGACTCAAAAAGATTCAGAGCGCCCAGCGCATACATACGCATCTGGCTGTTGCCATCGGCATCGACAAGAACGCCGAGACCGTATTTGAAGTCGATGACGGTCATCGTGCCGTCGGCGACAATGATACAGTCTGCGGTGCCGAAGCTCTCAGCCACCCAGCGTGTGAAGTCAAGCTTCTGTTCCACCAGCACCAGCGGATCGGGGCAGGTTTCCTTCGCCGTCTGCACCTGCTCCATGATGAATTCACAATAGGCGGTGGCGCATTCCTCCATCTCCTCATCGTAGAATTCCAGATCCGGAGTAGGATCACGCACCTTGTGACCAAGAGCCTTTTTGACTTTGTACTCACAGAGGGTATGCGCTGATGTACCGATTTTTGCATAACTGCTTCCGGTATCGCCGCCCGAATTCTCCTTTGCGGAGGGCGGGCAATTGATCCAGCGTTCGCTGCTGGACGGTGACAAAATCGCGTGTGATCCGTGCATCACAATCCCTCCGCTTCTGCCAGCACAGCAGCATAGTCGCTTTCGGCAATATCCGAGAGCTTTGATGCACCGTACTTGGCGATCAGTTCTTTGACCTCCGCCGTCTTGCCGCTGCGGGAGATCTCCGAAAGGCGGCTGCGGAGCTGCACGAAGGTGACAGGCTCGTCCTTCGGCGTCGGCTGTTCCTTCGGTGCTTCTGCTGCCTGCGGCTCGTCCTTTTCGGGATCGTAAATCTCCTCGAAGGTGTCGAGATAGGCGTTAGTTGTCTGCGACGTGAATTTCTGTAATGCAGCAGTAAGTGCATTCAGGGCGTTTACCAGTTCCATCATCGGATCCATTATGCTTGTCCTCCTTTGCCAGATTTTTTGCGAGTCGCTTTGACACCACAGAGATTGCCATCAGGGTGTCGATCAGTTCTTGGTTTTTCCTGTTCATGTGTCGTTCACCTCCCTTCATAACCCACTACAGGATCAAGGGCGTTTTGGACGAAACTTTTTCAGAAAAATATTCCGAACTCGGATTCAAGCTGTCTCCGCACCTTTTCAAGCTGTGAACGATAGGTGCTGCGCTTCAGGTTGAGCTGTTCCAGACACTTCCGCTCGGACATATCTTCATCAAGGCTCATCTGACCGACTGTGATGGCTTCGGGCATCAGTTCTTTCAGCCGTTCGAGAAGCTGGCGCATCAGGATCTGGTCGGTGACGATTTCTTCGGTATCAGATGTATCTGCGAAGGTGTCGCCGTGCATTTCCGTCTCATAATCGAGGGAAAGGTTGTCCCCGGCAGCACGATACTCGCAGACGTCACAGTCTCCGTCACATTTCCAAAGGTACTGCTTCGGGCAGCAGCACTGTCCATGATACTGGTGGCGGCTGCGGATAGGTTTGTTTCCGGTGTGATATTTGCATAGACATCCTCGGAAACAGGAATCAGGGTAACTTTGTGCGGATCATTGGCATCACGCATTGGCAGGTAAAACTGTTTTGACATAAAAAATCCTCCATTTGACTTGCGAATGGAGGAATCTCTACCGGCAAATGGGCATGACGAATCAGACCGCATTCCAGATGGATTACTCCATTCAGGATTGCAGCCGTCAGCTCAAATGACAGCCGTTGTATTCTGTTGTGCCGTCGCAGACCGTTGAGCCACCGTTGATCACTCGGTGCAATATGCAGCAGCAGACAGTTTAACGTCTTGTCCGGGACAGGTGTCTTATATCACCACTGGAGAAAACCAGCGGCGTTGGACGAAAGGCCTTCTATATAGGGGCAGAAAAGCAGGTTCATACAACGGAAAAACGTTTATTATTGAAAAATGCAGACATCATCATCGGTCGTTTTCGATGGTGAGAAGATCATCCAGCATAGCTTCAAGTTCCCAAGAGCTAACACTGGTCGGTGTGCCACCGTGCAAGGTCATAACAGAGCTGCTAACTTCCGGTTCATAGTGAGTATTGATGCGGCTTATCAGCATATAAGCCTGATTCTCCATTGCTTTTCTCTCGGTAATTGTCATGATGTTGACCTCCTGTATTCATAGCAAACAGTACTTGACTGTTCTGTTCTTGCTTCCATTCTACCTGAAAAAGCAAATAAACAAAATGTATTTGACTTGTACGAGACTTGTATTTCACTTGCGCGCATAGAAAGAAATTATATCAACTTCGATTTCTCAAAGTTTTTTGTTGAAATTGCAAATTTCATCTTGAAAAATGTGGAGGTTTGTGTTATAATAAAATATGAACATTAATTGAGCTGCCTGCCAATGCTCATGGATTTTTGAAAGGAAGGAGGAGGGAGCATGGTATACAGTTATAATAAGCTCTGGAAATTGCTTATTGATAAGAATATGATGAAAAAAGACCTAATGGAGAAAACAAAAATAACCTCTTCCACAATAGCAAAAATGGGAAGAGGCGAAGCAGTCAGCTTAGATATACTTGGCAGGATATGTGAAGTCATGGAGTGTAATATAGGCGATCTTATTGATTTTGTAAAAGAGGAAAAATAAAGAAAAACGGAGGGTAAGTTAATGACACTATGTTTTGCGGCTTTTATAAGAGTACTGCGAATATGCGCTAAGCCACAAGTCTATAACAAAACCCTTTGTACAGCAGTTGTAAAAACTGTTGATGAGTACACAATTATTGGAACTGATGACGGACAAATCAGCCACTTGATGTCGTGCGATTACAATCTTTCTCCCAAAGATGTAATTCAGCCTGTGCGAAATACAGATCTGTCAAAGATATCCCAAGGAATGCAGGCGTTTCTACTTCCGTTGCTGAAAGCGGAGATGATTCCGCAGGCGATTCTTGCATTACAGGATTTGGCACTGTCTACTGCAAATGACAGTACAAAGATTGGCTCTTTAACTAAAACAGAGCTTGCATATAAGACTGTATTTGAGCCTGCTGATTTCTTTGCAGATGTCTTTTACTTCACGGCTACGGAAATCGAGAATAAAACTGGAAAGAATGACATCGCTGAAGTTACCGAAGAATATGTAAAGGGCTTTGACGGGAGCCTTATAACAATTGAAGAATGTAAAATCTTAGATACTGAGGATCTTGACATCACGTTGGACTGTGATGGCTTTGAGGCGGTATTTCGCAAAGTTAATCACGATGAGGCATTTGCGCTAAAGAATAAAAGTGGTATCGAATTGTACTATTTGGATATTTCCGACTCTGCTTTCAACTATGAATATCTTAATGAGTATCTCCTTGACAGCGTAGGAATGTATGTATACTCTCGCACACAGATCAAGAACCTTGAAGAACGAAAGAAAGCTCGGAGCATTGGTATAAAAGCACTGCGTTTAATGAAAGAAAATGGCCAGCCAGATGAAAAAGGTACTGGTAACGAATTGGGCGAAATGTTGCTGTTCACTTTTATGGAGGGCGGTCTTCATGCGCCAAAGCTTCTAAGTAAGGTAGAGATTACAGCAGAAGCACATAGGTTCAAAAGCAAAAGTGATAGTGTCCACTTACTGAAGAAAAAAGTGAACGGCGAAATCTGCTACCAACTTGTGTTTGGAGCATCCAGTATCAGTGGCAGTATCATCGATGCTATAGATTCCGCATTTGAAGTTCTTGCGGTAATTAAAAATGGTCGAAAAAATGAACGTCAGATGGTTGAAAGCACACTTTTTAACAACACTTATGATCCAGAAACTACTGAACGTTTAAAACAGATTATCATTCCAAGCAAGCAGCGAACCGCAGCACCAGATATGGCATTCGGTATTTTTATAGGATACACTATAAATGTATCCGAAGATGACAATGATGATTTCCGCACACTTGCTGTTGAAAAAATGAAGGCTGATATACGTGAGGCTGTACCATACATCGAAAAGAAGGCTACAGAGCTAAACCTGACAATGCATTCGTATTACTTCTATTTTCTACCTTTCAATGATGCGGAGAATGACAAAAAACAGATCATGGACGAGCTGTTGGGAGGTGCATGATAATGACTGAACAGAACAACAAGCTCGGCTATTCCATATTTCACGGATTAGAACAGAATGAGTATCTGCGTGAAATATATGATGCGCTATTGCATAACTACTTCCTGCAGATATTTCATATTGATACCATCGCGCCGAAAGAGATGTATACAGAGGATGCGTTAAGATTTGCAGATTTGCTTTCAAAATCTGTACAGGTACCTCTGTATGAAATGCATCGTTCTTTAGCACAGGAAATTGTCACACTCTTGAATCAACTTACCCCCGGAGACAAGGAAATAGAATATGTAATGGGTTCAGTACTTGCAAGCACCAACAATTATCTCGGTTTGCAGCACAGCACACCTGATTTTCAGGAAGCTGGTCTCCTTGAACGGCTATCGGAGGAAACGATAAAAGAATATCTGCGTATTTCCTCAGAGCAGGACAAATACTTTCTAAGCTCTCAAAAAGAGGTATTTGACCACATGGTTGGCGATAGCTTTTTCAGTTACTCCGGACCGACATCAATGGGAAAATCCTTCGTGATGCGCACATTTATAAGGGAGCAAATCAAAAATGAAAGCAATTGCAACTTCGCTGTTATCATTCCGACAAAGGCTCTGATAAACGAGGTATCGAAGGAGCTGTCAGATAATCTTGGCAGTCTGCTCCGTGAGCATGACTATAGAATCGTCACCTCTGCGGGTGCTGCTATTCTTCAGGATAAGAACGCTCACAAATATATCTGTGTAATGACGCCGGAACGCTTAATGTATCAACTGATCGGATATCCAGATATACCGATACACTATCTGTTCATTGATGAAGCGCAGAAAATCTCTGACAAAGAAGGACGTAGTGCTTTCTACTATCAGATCGTAGAGATGCTTTATCGGGAAGAACCGCACCTGCACATTATATTTGCATCCCCGCATATTCCTAATCCCGGCGTTTACCTTGAGCTAGTTCCCACCGTGATAGCTGGCGAGCGCACTCATTATACATCGACGTACACCCCTGTCAGTCAGGAAAAATTCCTGATTGATATCCGCTCACACAACTTGGGCTATTATAATCCGTTGACGCAGGAACTGCACACACTCGCACCATTTGATCCGAGCATGACATTGCAATCTTTCCTGATAGAGTTGGGAGCAGAAAAAAAGAACCTTGTATACTGCAATGCCAAATGGAAGGTCGTTGAATTTGCAAGAGAATACGCGGATGCTCTCCCAGTGATAAATGATCCAGATTTGATCGCCCTTGCTGATGAAATTCGAGAGGAAATACACGACCGCTACTATCTTGCCGATACTATAGAAAGAGGCGTAGCATATCATGTTGGCTATCTTCCTACCAGCATTCGCCTACGAATAGAAGAGCTGTTCCGAAAGCGAGACGGTGGTGTACATACGATCTTCTGCACCAGTACTTTATTGGAAGGCGTTAATCTTCCTGCAGACAATCTGTTCATTACAGATTACAAAAACGGCTCCTCTCCGATGTCAGCAGTAGAATTCAGAAATCTTATCGGTCGTGTTGGTAGGCTACAATACAGTCTATATGGAAATGCATTTCTGGTCTGTCTGCCGAATGGAAGTACTGAGCCTCATAATTATGTTACTCTTCTCAGAAAAGATATAGAGCTACAGATTCTTTCGATTAACACGATCAGCAATGAAGAAAAAGAATACATCCGCGAATGCTTAAAAGCCGGAAAGACTAAGCTTGAAAAGCTCAATGGTCAAACAGATGAAGGCTTCGCTCTTATGAGAAAGACCGCTAACATACTTCTGCGAGATATAATGCTCGACCGCAAGGGACGCATCAGTCGTGAATTCGAGTGCATCCTTACAAATGATGATATCGTACTTATTAAGAAGCAGTTTACAGGAAGGAAAAATGAACCGGATGATGATATCAACCTTTCTCTGGATCAAGTCAGTGCACTTGTTAATGCGATTGAAGGCGGTCTAAAATATCCTCGTGTAGACTATTACGGAAACATTAATTATCAAGCAACACTTGATTTTTTAGAAAAGCTGTGTGAAGTTTTCGATTGGGAAATATACGAGTCAGGAACGCTTGGGTATATCAAAGATGGTGTTCATAGTAAATTAAGGTTCTACGCTAATTTTTTAATTCAATGGCTCTCCGGAAAAGGTACAAAATATATGATTGAAGAAGCCATTAATTATAAGCGCGGGAAAAAAATCTATATCAATCATGAATCCGTCCCATTTGTCGATTGTGCAGAGCACTATAACAAAGTGGTTGAGGAAACTTTGAACGATATAAATGATATTCTTTTGTTCAGGTTATCAAACTATTTCATGCGCGTATCTACCGAACTGAAAAAGTATACTAACAAGGAATACCTTACTAATGACTGGTATGAGTATGTCGAATACGGCACAACAGACAAGACTTGCATACTTTTACAGAAAAACGGTTTCTCATCTGAAGTTGCCACATATATACACAAGCATGAAAGTCAATACGTTGAGCATACTGAAGATGGTATAAAGCTAAATATGTCTGTTTTAGCTTGTTCAAGAAGAAGCGTTCAGGAAGAGGCAAAGGCTGTATACAGCAATGTCCCTGAACTATTCATAAACGATAAACAGTAAGCCGCCAAGCTTACTTCACAATGGAGGTTATTTGCATGGCTGATAAGACAAACGCCAACATTGGCTTTGAAAAACAACTGTGGGATGCAGCGTGTGTTCTGTGGGGACACATTCCTGCGGCTGAATATAGAAAAGTAATCATCGGACTGATCTTTCTCCGATACATCTCTGCTGCTTTTGATAAGCGGTATCAGGAACTTGTTGCAGACGGTGATGGCTTTGAAGATGACCGCGATGCATATACAATGGAAAACGTGTTCTTCGTACCGGTGGAGGCACGTTGGAGTACTATTGCAGCAGCGGCTCATACAGCAGAGATCGGTACTGTCATCGATAATGCCATGAGAGCTATCGAGGCGGAAAATAAAACTCTGAAGAATGTTCTTCCGAAAAACTATGCCAGCCCAGATCTTGACAAGCGTGTTCTCGGTGATGTGGTTGACCTGTTCACCAACATGGATATGATGCAAACTACGGATAAGCACAAAGACTTACTTGGAACAACCTATCAGTATTGCATTAAACAATTCGCCGCTTATGAAGGTGTAAAAGGCGGCGAATTCTATACCCCCGAAAGTATAGTTAAAACAATCGTTGCTATTTTGCAGCCGTTTGAAAATTGTCGTGTCTATGATCCATGTTGTGGTAGTGGCGGTATGTTTGTGCAATCGGCAGATTTTGTTGAAGCGCACAGCGGAAAAAGAGACTGTATATCTGTTTGTGGTCAGGAATCTAATGCTGACACATGGAAAATGGCAAAAATCAACATGGCGATTCATGGAATTGGGGCTAATCTGGGAGAGTATCAAGCAGATACATTCTTCAATGATCTGCATAAAACGCTGAAAGCGGACTTTATAATGGCAAATCCGCCGTTCAACCTCTCCAACTGGGGGCAGGACAAGCTCAAAGATGATATTCGTTGGAAATACGGTGTACCGCCTGCCGGAAATGCGAACTATGCGTGGATACAGCACATGATACACCACCTTGCACCGAATGGCAAGATCGGTCTGGTGCTTGCGAACGGTGCGCTGTCTACGCAGTCCAGCGGTGAGGGAGATATTCGTAAAAATATCATTGAAGCTGACTTGGTTGAGGGTATCGTTGCGATGCCGACACAGCTTTTCTACTCCGTCACTATCCCTGTAACGCTGTGGTTTATCACAAAGGGGAAGAAGCAAAAAGGCAAGACGCTCTTTATCGATGCCCGCAAAATGGGACATATGGTTGACCGCAAGCACAGAGATTTCTCCGAAGAGGATATCCAGAAACTTGCAGATACATTCGCTGCGTTCCAAGATGGTACGCTTGAAGATGTAAAGGGCTTCTGCGCTGTTGCGACATTGCAGGATATTACAAAACAGGATTATATCCTTACGCCGGGACGATATGTCGGCATTGAGGAGCAGGAAGATGACGGCGAGCCGTTTGACGAGAAGATGAAGCGCCTGACTTCGGAGCTGTCGGAGATGTTCGCAAAGTCCCATGAGCTTGAAAACGAGATCAGGGAGAAGCTGGGGGCGATTGGGTATGAAGTTTAATATATGGAATGATTTTCCTCAGAAGCCTTTACCCGAACTATTAGATTTTATTGTAGACAATAGAGGAAAAACTGTTCCTACGGTATCACAAGAAGAAGCGTGTGAAATCGTTCTTATAGCCACAAACTGTATTAGAAATGAAAATCTATATCCTGTCTATGAAAAAGTACGCTATATCTCAAAAGAAACATACGAGAAGTGGTTTCGTGCGCACCCGATTAGCGGTGATATTATTTTTGTAAACAAAGGAACTCCAGGCAGAATATGCTTTTGCCCAGAGAATATAGACTTTTGTATAGCGCAGGATATGATGGCGTTCAGAGTCAATTCATCTGTGCTTTATAACAAATATCTTCTTGCAGTATTGCGAAGTCGTGAAATGCAGGAACAAATTAGGATAACAAGTGTAGGAGACACTATTCCACACTTTAAGAAGGAATTCCTTAAAGAACTTACAATTCCGCTTCCACCAATGGATGTTCAACAGATTATAGGTGATTATTATTTTAAGCTATCTGAGAAAATAGAGCTTAATAAGAAGATAAATGAAAATTTATGCTTGCAAGCCGCTTAAATTTTGACCGCTGACACATCAATCTCGCCAGACATCAGCCTGGGAAGTAATGCGTCTCTCGTGGATAACAAGCAATATATTTCATCAATATTGGCCTTGGTTTGCATCCTAATTGCATGAAGTATAGCACCTATTTTCAGTTGTTCATCCATCGGAGGAAGCATAAAACGGTATTTCTTGAAGTCCTTAAGGACAATTCTTGGCAATGCCGAGCCAGAAACATAGTTATCGCCTACATCTTTGCGGACGGAAGGCTGCTTAAGGAGATACAAGAGTATTTCCGGCATTATGATATTTATATCTGGTCTAAAAATGGCGATGGACGATAGTATAGCTTCATCTTTCTCTTCGGAGCAGATGAATATCTCCTTCAGATAACTACCATCTTTAGCAACTAAGATGTCATTAAGCAGAGGAACACAGTCGCCCTTTTGCATCTTTCGGAAATCTTCTTCTGAAATATGCTTACAGGACGATGGATTGAAACCGTAGGTTTCCATATCCTTGACAGAATACATCGGGTACGGAGAATCAGGAGCATCTGCGGGACTATAGTGCGATCCATCAGTTATTCGGGTACATACATCATCCAGCGATACTTCTGTCCAGTTAGAAGGAGCAACACCGCCATATGGTGTGAAATCCATAAAAAAATGGCGGAAAAGGGCTAACGCTTGCTGTTCTAAATTTTCATTTATGTTAGGATAAACAATATGGATTTAAAGAAAAAAATATACTATAGCTTTGATTTAGCATTGTTTTTGTCAGGAATTCTTTTGCTATTATTTAGCCAGAGTAAATCTCAAACAATTGAAATCAGGGCGATTATGGGAGAGCTGGCTATCATATCCTCATATTTTCTTTTCCCATTTATTGATTCAAAAAAGAAGGAAAAATTCTATCAAACATTATCATTTCATTTTGTTTTGTTGATAGTTTCGCTTTTTATTGCATATGCCTCCTTAAAAGTATATGTAAACTATGCTGATGGTTCTGTATGGTGGAAAGAAATTCTTGCTGCGGGTGGAGTTCTTTTAGTTTTAACTTATCTATCATATTTGTTGATTAACTTTGTGAGGTCACTATATCTGCTAAGTGAAAAACTAATATCGTTTCTTATTAATTCTAATGTTGAGAGCAAATATAAAAACGCAAAGAAAATTATAGAGAAGATTACTGCATTTATAGTTACATTAACAGCAATGGCAGCAAGTATAACAGCTTTAATCGCTTCGTTAAAGAACATCATATAATATGAACACATGGTTGTAGGATGTTGGTACTTTGAAAGGAGTACCAACAATGAAAACTACGCTTATCACCACTATCGAGCAGGCAATGCTGAAAAAGCTTGATAATGCACAACTTCAAGCCTTGCATGAGGTTCTTGTGCAGGCTTTCAAGGGCGTGTCGTTCACGGCTGTGGCTGATGCCGACAAAGCACCCGACAATACGGAGATTTTAGAGGAATTTCTTTCTGCAAAGCGGATAGAGGGGTGTTCGGAGAAGTCACTGAGCTACTACCGCAAGACGATCACGGCGGCTCTTGACGGTATCGGCAAGGGTATCAAGCATATCACAACGGACAATCTGAGGGCTTATCTGACCGACTATCAGTCTGAAAAGAAGTCCAGCAAGGTCACTATGGATAATATCCGCCGTATCCTGTCGAGCTTCTTCTCTTGGCTGGAGGACGAGGACTATATCATCAAAAGTCCCGTTCGGCGTATTCACAAGGTTAAGACAAGTAAGACTATCAAGGAAACCTACACGGACGAGAACCTTGAGCTAATGCGTGATAACTGCGTAGAATCGCGGGATTTAGCGATGATTGATATGCTCGCTTCTACGGGTATGCGTGTCGGTGAAATGGTCTTGCTGAACCGCAGCGACATTGATTTCAATGAACGTGAGTGTGTGGTGGTCGGCAAGGGCGATAAGGAGCGTATGGTATACTTTGATGCCCGTACAAAGCTCCATTTGCAGAGTTATCTTGCTTCACGGACGGACAGCGATCCTGCCCTGTTCGTGTCGCTCCGATCTCCCCATAAGCGGTTGACGATTGGTGCGATAGAGTTGCGATTGCGTGAAATGGGGCGAAAACTCGGTATAAACAAGGTACACCCTCACAAATTCAGGCGGACGCTTGCGACTATGGCTATCGACAAGGGTATGCCGATCGAACAGCTTCAAAGGTTGCTCGGTCATCAAAGAATTGATACTACACTACAATATGCGATGGTGAAGCAGAGCAATGTGAAGCTGGCGCATAGGAAATATATTGGATAGGACGGTGTAATGATGTACACTGAAACAATAAAATTGGAAAGCGTAATTACAGATATAGCAGCAGGACCGTTCGGCTCGAATCTGAAAGTATCCTGTTTTGTGGATTACGGCTTCCCAATAATTGATGGTGCTAACCTGAAAGGGTTTAAGGTAACAGATAATGTCACTAAATTTGTTACAGAAGAAAAGGCAAGGTCGCTCCATAGGTCTATTGCCAAAAGAAATGACGTTATTGTTACGATAAGCGGAACTTTAGGACAAATAGCGTATATACCCGAAAACTCAATGTTTGAGGAATACCTTTGCTCTCAAAGACAATTCAGGGTGTCATTTGATACTGAGAGAGTTTTTGTTCCTTACTTGGTATATTATTTTCATTCTCGTGAGGGACAGCACAAGATTCTTTCTTTTGCCAATCAAACAGGTGTTCCTGCATTGTCACAACCTCTAAAGAATTTCAGAAACATTGAGGTTGATTTGCCCGATATTGATACGCAAAAGCAGATTGCAAGTGTTATGCTATCATTAGACAATAAGATAGAACTGAATACTGCGATAAATGAAAATTTAGAGCAGCAGGCACAGGCGTATTTCGTAGACCTATTTATCACCAATGCTAATCCGAATTGGAGAATAGGCACTATTTCCGATTTGGGCAATGTAGTCGGTGGAGGTACTCCGTCAAAAAAGGTTGAGGAATACTATACAAGCGACGGTATAGCGTGGATAACCCCTAAAGACTTATCTAATGACAAATCCAAATTTGTTGCTCAAGGCGAAACAGATATTACAGAATTAGGGCTTTCCAAAAGCAGTGCTACCCTTATGCCAAAAGGTACTGTACTGTTCAGCTCTCGTGCGCCTATCGGGTATATTGCTATTGCAGACGGTCAAGTATGCACAAATCAGGGCTTCAAGTCTATTGTTCCATTGGATAATGTAGGTACTGCTTTTGTTTATTATTTTCTAAAAGAAAACCTTTCTGCAATTGAAAATGTTGCTTCGGGTTCTACATTTAAGGAAGTATCAGGCGGTACCATGAAGAGTTTTACGGCAATCATTCCTGATAACGATACATTAGCTGAATTTCAGCGGTTTTGCAGTCCTCTATTTGAACAGCAGCGAGCTTTAGAGTACGAAAATCGTTATCTTGCGTCTATTCGAGATACGCTCCTGCCGAAGCTGATGAACGGCGAGATCGATGTGTCGGCGGTCAAGATTTAGGCGACTTGCAAGCGTAAATTTTCATTTATGTTAGGAGGGATATTGTGAAGATACAGCTTGATCCGCAACTTTGCGTGAAGCTGCGTGAAAAAATCAATGAACACCATAACTTTACTTATGAGAAAACTGCTGATTTTAAGTTCCCGAACAGTAGGAACGAAGTAACAGCAGGAGCTTATAATTGCATCTGTGCTACGCTTGATCGTATTAATGACTTGGTTGAGCATTGCAATAGTATCGAAATAGAGGGACAATTCGGACTTTGTGATTTCTTAAATTATACTCAAAGCCTTATAGAATGTATTACTATTATAGGCAAGGTCTATAAGGTAGCTCCGCTTTATAAAGGAACTGACAAGACCGATACTACTGTTTTTCATCAGGCTGGTCTGAACAATTACGGAAATGATGAAAAATATTTTACATATCTACGCTCTTTATGTTCCGTTCACCCTGTTGAAACAAGCCGGCATAAGGAATATCAAGGCGATCAAGCGGAATGGTGTCCGTATATTCTTTCGGGTAAAAGCTCTATGCTCGTTTGTTTCCCGAACGTATATCCTGATTTGCCTGATTTGCAGGATGCTGATTTTGTAGTTACAGTATATCGTAATGATTTGAAGCTCTGTAAATATGTACCTATCCACGTTAAAGAGATTATCGCTTATGTTCAGAAAAGGTATCAGCATATAAATCAGATCATAAAAGCTGTAACCAATTATAATCAGGAGCTTATTGATAATTTCAAGAAGAAGCCTATCCCTGAATCAGAAGCCTTTACCGATTATGTTTCATACCTTAACAGCCTTCAGAATGCTATCACTGAGCGATGTGGAGAAAATCACGCTGATAAGACTAAAGAATGGATTTGCATTATAAAGGCGCATTTTGAAAATGACGAAATGCAAGAAAAACTGCTTGCATATCAGGAAGCCCTCAAAACAGGAATATCTTCTGTTCATCAGCATTTACAGCAAATGGGCATTGACTACTATTTTGAGGAAGAACCTATATCATACGATACAAGGTTTGTAAAAAGTGGCTATGCACTTGAAAAGTTAGGATATCTTCAAGAAGATTTTTGGAGATTATCATTTGATGAAGCAATCAAACTTGCTGAAAGCGGTGGAGAGCCTTTCTGCAATGAACGCATAGATACTATGTTAAGTATCATCTCAGATGCCCGTATGAATGGTGCTGACGAGAAAGATTTAATGGATATAGCAAGAGAAATAGATCACCGATACACAACAACTAACTCTGAATGGGCAAGAATACAGTTAAAGATAATCGAGCCGTATTTCGATAATGTAGTAGAATTTGACTATCACTTGAACGATTGGTATCTGCATTTACAAGTTGAGATAGCCTTTTGGTTGATCTCTCAAAGGAGCTGATAGAATATGCCCTACACCGAAGAAAAATACGAAAACGCTATTATACAGCTATTCGAGGAAATGGGATACACCCACGCCTACGGTCCGGCGGTTGACCGTGACTATCGGATTCCGCTGTATATGGACGAGCTGACGGCAGCACTCTATCGTCTTAATCCTACGCTCCCTGATGATGCGATCAGCGATGCGCTCTTTAAGCTCCAGAACTTTGAAAACGGCGAGCTGGTGCAGAAAAACGCTGTATTTATGGACTATCTGCAAAACGGCATTGAAGTCCGCTATACTGAAAAGGGCGAGGAGCGTTCTGCGCTCTGTTACCTTATCGATTACGAAAACACGGACAATAACTCCTTTATTGTTGCAAATCAGTGGACTTTCATTGAGAATGACGAGAAGCGCCCCGATGTTCTGCTGTTCATCAATGGTCTGCCCGTGGTGCTTATGGAACTGAAATCTCCATCCCGTGAGGAAACGGACGCTTCCGAAGCCTATACGCAGATCAGAAACTATATGCACTCCATTCCGTCAATGTTCATCTACAACGCTATCTGCGTTATGAGTGACCTTTCGGAGAACCGAGCAGGCACGATCACTTCGGGCGAGGATCGCTATATGGAGTGGAAAACAAAGGACGGCAGCTATGAAAATACGCAGTTTGCTCAGTTTGACACATTCTTTGAGGGTATCTTCACGAAAGACCGTCTGCTTGATATTCTGAAAAACTTTATCCTGTTTTCCAATGAGGGCTTGCAGAGCTACAAGATACTTGCAGGCTATCATCAGTATTTCGCCGTTCGCAAGGCTATCGAATCCACAAAGAAAGCTACTGTCACCGACGGTAAAGGCGGTGTGTTCTGGCATACGCAGGGTTCGGGAAAGTCGCTGTCAATGGTGTTCTATGCCCATTTGCTCCAATCTGCCCTTGAAAGCCCGACTATCGTTGTTATCACGGATAGAAACGATCTTGACGATCAGCTCTATTCGCAGTTTGCGAAGTGCAAGGCTTTCCTCCGTCAAGAGCCTGTCCACGCAGAGAGCCGTGAACACCTGAAAACGCTCCTCGACGGTCGCAAGGCTAACGGCATTATCTTCACAACGATGCAGAAGTTTGAGGAATCCGGCGAACCACTGTCTGAGCGCAGAAACATCATCGTTATGGCGGATGAGGCACACAGAGGACAGTATGGTCTGACCGAGAAAATCAAAATGACACAAAATGAGGATGGAGAGTTTGTTGCAAAAAAGGTAATCGGCACTGCTCGTATTATCCGTGATACGCTGCCAAACGCGACATATATCGGCTTTACAGGCACCCCAATCTCACTTGAGGACAGAAATACCCGTGAGGTGTTCGGTGATTATATCGACATCTATGATATGACGCAAGCTGTCGAGGACGGTGCTACACGTCCTGTCTATTATGAAAGCCGTGTTATGAAGCTGAAACTCGACGAAAACACACTGCGGCTTATCGACACGGAATATGACATCATGGCTCAGAATGCTGATGCTGATGTCATTGAGCGCAGCAAGCGAGAGCTGGGACAGATGGAAGCTATCCTCGGTCATGAAGATACCATTGCCTCGCTTGTTGACGATATACTGGATCATTATGAGAATTACCGTGAGAATCTCCTGACTGGTAAGGCTATGATCGTAGCATATTCCAGAGCGATTGCCATGAAGATTTACAAACGCATTCTCGAAGTGCGTCCCGGGTGGGAAGAAAAAGTTGCCGTTGTCATGACAGGATCGAATAAAGATCCGGAGGAATGGCATAACATCATCGGCAACAAGCATCATAAAGAGGAACTCGCACGAGAATTCAAAGATAACGATAGCCCGCTTAAGATCGCTATCGTTGTCGATATGTGGCTAACCGGATTCGATGTTCCGTCTCTTGCTACAATGTATGTCTACAAGCCCATGATGGGTTATAATCTGATGCAGGCAATTGCGCGTGTCAACCGTGTATTCCGTGATAAGGAAGGCGGTCTGGTAGTCGATTATGTCGGCATCGCATCTGCATTGAAGCAGGCAATGAACGATTACACAGTCCGTGACAAGAAGAACTACGGTAATACTGACATTGAAAAGGTAGCATATCCGAAGTTTCAGGAGAAGCTTTCCATTTGTCGTGATCTGCTGCATGAATATGATTACTCAGCCTTTTTCGGCGGTAATGAACTGACAGCCGGAAGAACGATCACAGGTGCTGTGAACTTCCTTATGGACAGAAGCAGGGAAAGAGACCGGGAAAGCTACACTAAAGAAGCATTGTTGTTGAAGCAGGCGCTATCCCTTTGTTCTTCCATTGCAGAACAATCTGAACGTGACGAGGCGGCTTTCTTTGAGGCGGTTCGTGTATTGCTGATGCGAATTCTTAATCAGGGCAGCGGAAAAAAGCTCTCGCTCCCGGAAATCAATGCGAAAATCAATGAGTTACTGAAGCAGAGCGTCAAGAGTGATGGCGTTATCAATCTGTTCTCGGACAAGGAGCAGGATTTCTCGCTGTTCGATCCGCAGTTCTTGGAAGAAATCTCGAAGATGAAAGAGAAGAACCTTGCAGTCGAGCTGTTGAAACGCTTGATTGCTGAGCAGGTTCATATCTATCGTCGCACCAACCTCGTAAAATCTGAGAAGTTCAGCGAGATCATGCAAAGTGCCATGAATCGCTATTTGAACGGTATGCTGACCAACGAAGAAGTTATACAGGAAATGCTTGCTCTTGCAAAGCAGATACGTGAGGCAAAAGAAGCGGGCGAAAAGCTCGGTTTAACCGCTGATGAGCTTGCATTCTATGATGCACTGACCAAGCCGCAGGCGATTAAGGATTTTTATGAAAATGAAGAGCTTATCGCCATTACAAAAGAGCTTGCTGAAACGTTGCGCCGCAACCGAACTATCGATTGGCAAAAGCGAGATAGCGCACGGGCAAAGATGCGCATGATGATAAAAAAGCTGCTGAAGAGCCATCGCTATCCTCCGGAAGGAATGGACGATGCTGTTCAGACAGTTATGTCGCAGTGCGAGCTCTGGACTGACAATAATGATATGGAATGATCGTAGGAGGATTTTATAATGGATGCCAGAAAAGGAAATATCTACGAAATACTAAACGGAAACAAACAATTTCTTATTCCAGTCTATCAACGCTATTATAGCTGGGATATTGATCAGTGTAAACGCCTTTGGAATGATATCGTTGAAATGCAGAAAAAAGGCAAATCAGGTCATTTTGTAGGCTCCATTGTGAATATAGCAGAGCAAGCCATGCCTACAGGTGTCCAGAAATTCATGATTATTGATGGACAACAACGCACCACAACATTAACGCTGCTTCTGTTGGCATTGAGAGATTATGCTATAGCAAACCTAGCAGATACAACTATCAATGCTAAACGCATCGATAATATGCTGCTGAAGAATGAATATGAATCCGGCGATGAGAGATACAAACTCCTGCTTACCGAAACAGATCGAGATATTCTCATCAGCTTGATAGAAAGTAAGCCTATTGCTGATGGAACAAAATCTAAGCTGCTTGATAATTATAAGTATTTTGTCGGTAAGATTGCTGATCAAGAACTTTCTCCCGCTGAAATATATGAATCAATAGGCAAGCTACAGATTGTCAATATCACATTGGATCGTACTATGGATGACGCACAGGCTATCTTCGAGAGCTTGAATTCGACAGGTAAAGAGTTGTCTGAGTCTGATCTGATCCGCAACTATGTGCTTATGGGATTAGAGCCGACAGAGCAAACGTATGTTTATGAGCATATGTGGCGACCGATGGAGTTGATGTTCTCATATGAAACGCAAGACACCTTAATGGACAAGTTCTTCCGCGACTACTTAACAATGAAGTTAACACGCATCCCTAAGCAAGGGCGTGTGTATGATGAATTTAAACTTTATCATCTTAACTGCGAATTCAGTACAATCCGCGAGCTTTGCCAAGACTTATTGACTTATGCCAAGTATTATACAGATATAGTATTTGTGCGTAGCAGTAATCCGGTTCTCAAAGGACTTTACTCTGACATCAATGACTTGCGCATGGAAGTATCCTATCCGTTCCTGATAAAGGTTCATAATGATTATGCTGAACACATTATCACAGAAGACGAACTGCTTGAAATACTACGACTTTGCATCAGCTATGTATTCCGAAGAAGTATATGCGGTATTCCAACAAATTCTCTCAATAAAACCTTTGCTACCCTTCGTAACGAAATACGTCAGGACGATTATCTGAATTCTATCAAAGCTTTCTTCATCCTGCGTGATGACTACAAGGAATTCCCGAACGACGAAAAGTTTGTAGCTGCATTCATTTCGAGGGATACATACAATATGCGTTCACGTAACTTTATTCTCAGCCACTTGGAGAACTTTGAAAACAAGTCTATAATAGTTGTTGAGAATTATACAATTGAGCATATTATGCCGCAGAATAAGAATCTGTCTATCGAATGGCAAACGATGCTCGGAGCAAATTGGAGAGAGATTCAAAAGACATACCTCCACACAATTGGAAACCTGACTTTAACTTGCTACAATTCGGAAATGAGTGATCACTCATTTCTTACGAAAATAGACATGGAAGGCGGTTTCAAAGAAAGTGCTCTTAGGTTAAATGGCTTTGTTGTTAAACAGACAGAATGGACTGAAAGCACTATTAAGACACGAGCAAAGTTGTTGGCTGAGAAAGCTAAAAAGATATGGGCATTCCCTAAAATGACAGATGCTGAACTTGCTCCGTATCGCACCAATGAAAAACCTGCTGAACGCTATTCTCTGGATTCATATGATATAAATGTTTTGACCAAGACCTTGTTTGATGTCCTTGACCGCCGTATTCAGAATCTTTCTCCTGCCGTCAAAAGAGAATTCAAGAAACTATATGTCGCTTATAAACTGGATACGAACTTTGTTGATATTGTGTTCCAGAAACAAAGACTACGCATTTCTGTAAATATGAAGTATTCGGAAGTTTCTGATCCCAACGGAATCTGTAAGGACATCACCGGGCTTGGACGCTGGGGCAATGGAGATGTAGAACTTTTTATGGAGCATACATCAGATGTGGATCGAGTGATGGAGATTATTGAGCAGTCTTACAAACTTCAAGCAGACGAATAAAAATCGTAATGTAGGGAGTGATTAAATGACAGAACAGAAGATAATCGACCGTGACACCTACCGTGCGATAAAGAAAATGAGCCGTGAGGAGCTTCAAGCCTTCCTGATGCGCTACGCTGACGGACTGCTGGAGAAAGACGGCAAGTCCATCGACCTCCGAGAGGTTGAGAAAGACCTCCGGCAGATCAAGAGTATCTGCGATAAGTGCGTCGAAGAAATCATGGCAGTATTTGAAAAGCATCTGGGCGTTTGAGAGAAAAAGAAAGCCCTCGTTGCGTTACGAGGGCTTTCTGTAGTTGTATTATTACGGATGGAAGACGCTGCCGTTGTTAACGGAACCGTAATGGAAGTGAGCTTGGTTTTTCCTGTAATTAAGTTTTTACTTAAAAATAATAGTAAAGACGTAGCTTTCACAGATAATGACACATAACAGCTTCAAATACACGTTGGCTTTCCCCTCTCGTATTATCCAGCAGTTTCTCATTGAAAAATGGAATAGATTGCAAATGATACCCCATCTTTATTATTATACCTCCGCAAAATCCAGATTTTTGGGCACATTTCTGCGTGCGGATTTTGAGCGAAAACAGCCTACTAAACAGTATCCGAAGCATAGTTAAGGATAAAGGTAATCATTTTCAACGTGTCGTGGCACGTTGAGTGCGTAGTATTGATGTCAAGGAATGAAGGCTGAAAAGCCCGATTTTACGCACTTTTTCGGCTGACAGTAATTTGACGCATCCG
>JABLTM010089960.1_pt1 | contig 29159 bp, 19 predicted proteins | sample 7160121 | NCBI WGS metagenome assembly JABLTM01 (sample SAMN14651224, study PRJNA627086) | human gut metagenome | isolation source: feces | host: Homo sapiens
CCGGCAGGATTGCAGAGATGCGCAGAAGAAGTATGTCATGCATTGCATGACGCGCATCTCGCAGCAAGAATGCAGAGGCATTCTTGAATGCAAGGCACAGAAGATGCAAAACATCAATCAAGACAGTAGCAAAAAAAACAGGAGACATTGGGATGACAAAAGCAGTATTTTTTGATATAGATGACACCATTTATGATTATATTGGAGCACATAATAATACGATGCCGGTGATGAAAGAATGGGCATATGAGAATTTAGGCATAGCAAAAGAAGACTTGGAGAAATATGTTGCCGAAGCGAGAGTGAAGGCAGATGACAGAGCCGGAAAAGATTATGCGGTGAACCATAATCGCCTGGTGAGATTTCAGTGTATGTTGGAGACACTTGGAAAGCCAGTTTTCCCATATGCATATGAGATGTATAATCTGTACTGGAATACATTGATCGATCAGATTATTCCATCTCCTGGAATTGAAGAGTTGATGAAAGAATTGAAACAGCGAGGCATTTATATCGGTATAGGATCCAATATGACTTCAGACGTCCAGTATCGGAAGATATTAAAGCTTGGATTAGGTAAGTATATTGATGGAATTGTGACAAGTGAAGAGGCTGGCGAGGAAAAACCGCATCGAAAACTTTTTGATCTCTGTGTTGAAAAAGCAGGAGTGATGGTGGAAGAAAGTATCTTTATCGGAGACAGCATCGCACATGATGTGACAGGAGCACAGAATATAGGAATGCCGGTGATCTTGTATCGGCCGAAGGAAAATGTGAATGAGATCGAGTGTCTTCAGACAGAGAAGGGAAAATGTCCTGTCATTGCACATTTTTCACAGTTTTTTGAAGCAGAGAAGATGTTATAAGAAATGAAAAAGATGTAAAAGAAACTTTAATAGGAATAAAAAGGAGACATAAGAAAAAACATGAAACTGGTCGAAAAAGTTCCAAAGGATCTATATAAAATATTTGGAAGTAAATATATGGAATTCTATATGCAGTTTCTGGTAGCGCTTTATGAGGAGAGCAGTCAGTCTTATTCTCTTCTCGGGCTTACGGAACGAGAGTGTCAGATGATCATGAATGAACGACTGGCGAAGATGGCACTGGACTGGAGTGAGGCAAGAGTCGATGAGGAAGGAGAACTGATCACCAGAGCCAACATGGCATCAGTCAGTCTGAAGCATTTTGAAGACTGGGGATGGCTTAGAAGGGATTATGATGAAACGTTGAATAGTTATGTCGTTTCATTTCCGGAATACAGTCAGCTGTTTGTAGAATTATTTCAGAAATTATACAGTGAAAATGACGGTAAGGAACGAGAGAGTGTGCTTACGGTATACAGTCATCTCTATACCTACAGTTTAGACAAAGAAAAGAATAATGAGATTTTAAAAAGTGCGCTTCATACTTCAAGAGCACTTCTTCAGATGCTCGCGAACATGCAGGAGGGAATGCGAGGTTATTTCGATGAACTGTCAAAGCAGAGAAGTTTCCGAGGAATCCAGGAAGTACTTGTGAAAGAGATCAATAACAGTGATAGCAAAAAATATGCGATATTGACTACAACAGACAGCTTTTATCGATACAAAGAAGCTGTAAAAGAGTTGATCGAAGAAAATCTGGAAAAGACAGAAGCAAGAAAATACTCATTTGAAACCGAACTCTTAAGCGAAGAGGAAAATACGAGAAAATCTTACCGTCTGCGAAGAATGATTGAGATCTGCGAAGAGGCGACAGATATGCTCTATAAGATCTCGCGAGAGTTTGATGCGATTGAGCGCAGATATAATAAGCTGATTGAACAAAAGACAGTATTTGCAAGCCGTGCCGCAGCAAGAATCCGGTACATTATGATGGAAGGTGTAATGGAAGAAGATCAGACAGTCGCACTGATTAATCTGATCAATGAAAGTGGTAAGTCGGAAGAGATTCTGGATAAGTTGTCTTCAAAACTTAGGTTTTCGGAGCCATATAAGATTATGACAGAGAAGAGTCTGTATCAAAGACGTGAAAATCAGAAGGAAAAGTTCACTCCACAGGCGGTAACACCTGAGAAATCACAGGAAGAGAATATGACAGAATTTGTCCTGGAACCACTGTATACGCAGAAAGAGATCAGAGATTTCCGAAAGAAAAATGAACAGAATGGAAAATTCACAGTGACAAAAGATACTGTAAAATCAATAGAAGATTTGGAGAAGTTATTTATGGTATGGCAGCATGCAACAGAATCTGCGGACAGTAAGGCACAGATTGAAGTGGCGCAGGAGATGGAGAATGAGGCTGGTTTCCGATTTTCAAAACTTACGATAGAGGGAGTAGAATCAGATGGTTAATTATATGGAAGAATTGTCAGTGACAGAAGCTGATAACCTGAAGAAAACAATTGCTGCATTATTCAGACAGACATGTATTTTACAGATGAAATATGATCCTGTAACACTTGTCCCAAGAGACAATCTGCATTATGAGATTTGTACAAGACACAGAAAGTTTATTGAAGACTATCTGTCTGTTTTAAGCTGTGAATTAGTGCATGACCCACAGGAACACATTTACCGTTTACATGGAGATGGAATCGCGATAGAAAAGATAAATGCCACTGTTACAAAAGTAATCTTACTTGTTAAATTAATTTACAGAGATAAGATTTTAGGAGAAGGCTTGAAAGCTACAGTGACGAATCTGGCGGAGATTCGTGAATATGGAAAGAATACGAATCTGATTAATTATAAGCTTACGATGGGGGAGTGGAAAGAAGCTTTATATGTGATGAGTAAGCATCAGATCATTGAAGTGCCGGGAGCAATCCAGAATGTTGAGGATGAGACTCCGATTTATATCTACAGCACGATCAATCTATATTGTGGAAGTATGGATATTACTGCGTTGATCAAAGAATATCAGGAAGATCAGTACGCAGAGGAAGAGATTACAGAAGAAGTTTCTGAACAGGAAATCCAGGAAGAAGCAGAGGGAGGTGTGGAAGATGAAAGAGAAACAGTCGAAGAAAATATTTACTAGAATGTTAATGAATAACTGGGGCGGTATCAGTCACAAAGTGATGGAGTTCCATGAGTATGTGAATCTTTTCAGTGGGAAAAGTGGATCTGGTAAGTCTACTGTTATGGATGCGATCCAGGTTGTTTTATATGGAAGTATATCTTCCACATTCTTGAATAAAGCGGCAGATGACGCGAAGAACAGGCGTAGTGTTCTAAGTTATCTTAGAGGAGCGCAGAAAGACGGTTCCTTTAACCGAGAAGACCAGGACTTCTGTTCTCAGATCGTCTTGGAGATTAAGGATACAGGAAAGAATACACATACTTGTATTGGTGTTTCATTTGAGGTTGGAAAGGCAGATACAGACATCAGGAAATATTGTTTCTTCAGTCATTCCGGAAAGATTCCGGAGGATGAATATTTGACAGAAGAAGGTGTCCCGTATACAATCGCGAAACTTAAAAAATTGGTAGAAGCAAGGATAGAATCGGCTGACAACAGAGGTCGCGGAGATGTGAACCGTGTATATCCATCGAAAGAAGCGTATTTGAAAACGGTTTATGATGCAATCTTTGGTTATGTAGAGCCGGGCCGTATGATGACAATGGAGAAAAGCGCGATTGCACTTCGTATGACGAACGGAACGGGACAGTTTATCAAAGATTATATGTTCCCAAAGAGCAAGGAAGACACAGTTGCAACAATCAGTGATCAGCTTGGCGCTTACCGTGAGATCAAGGAACGCGTAGAAGATCTGGAACAGAGAATTAAAATGCTTGACGAGATCAGTCAGCATAATCTAGCCTTGCAGAAAGCAAGAGCTGATAAGATCTATGTGGAACAGATCTTAAAATATATTGAAATAGAAAATTGTAAGGCACATTTGCAATCGAAAGAGGATGATCTGCAGGATATTCTCAAGAAGATTGAGGAAAAAGAAGAAAAGAGAAAATCTTATTTGGCAGAGAAAGATGCTTATACGAAAGAACAGGTAGAAGTCGAGGCAGAACTCAAAGCCAGCGATTATGGACAGAAAGAGAAGGAGCTAAAGGAGATTGAAAATACGATCCAGCTCCTGGCAACGAATTCAGAACAATGGAGAGATATCGTAAAAGGTCTTTCAGCCTGGGAGGAAGACGATGAAGTCAGTGCTTATGTGAGCAATCAGGCGCTGCATAGAATTGATGATATTCGAGATGGTGTTGTGAGTGAAGATTCGATTGAAAAGCTAAAGCAATATTTAAGTGATGCACTCGACAACATCAATACAGAATTAGGCGATGTCCGCGAAAGAATTCGTGAGAATCAGAAAGAACTTCAAGAGAAGCGGGAGATGGTAGAAGACCTCAAAAATGACAGAAAACCATATCGTGCGGAATTGAAGCGTGCAAGACAGGAATTGCAGAATATACTTAGTACTCAGTATGGAAGAACGATCCATGTAAATATCTTTGCGGACTTGTTTGATATTACGGATGAAGAGTGGAAAAATGCAATCGAAGGACGTATGGGACGTGTGAAACACAGTCTGGTGACAGCACCTGAATATACGTTAGATGCTGCGAAAGCATTTCGCAAAATGAAGCAGATGAAGGGGATCGAGGATGTCGAACTCATGGATACTGCGGCAATCGTGAGAGACAAGCCGAAGGCAGATGAGAATACATTGTACGAGTGTGTGCGCGCAGAGGAAGCTTATGTAGATACTTGTCTGAAGCGATACTTAGGCCGCATTAAGAAATGTGAGACGGTGGAAGAACTTCATGAGACGAGAGATGGTGTCACAAAGGACTGTTATTCCTACAGCAATTACATTTTCAGACATTTAAGAAAGAAGGATTATGAGAAATATGCCTGCATCGGAACGAAAGTCTCAAAGGCGAAACTTCTTGAGTTGGAAGAAGAAGCAGCGAAGCTGAAACAGGAAGTGGAAGAGGACTGCCGTGTTGAGATGGCACTGCGTGCAGCACAGAAATTCGAGTGTCTGAATCAGAGCACAGAACAGATCTTACATCTTTCAAAAGCAGCGGAACAGCTTCAGGATTATTACGAGAAACAGGAAAAATTACGTCTGGAAGTAGAAGAATTGAAACGAGGCGACCGGACAGTCGAACTGAAGAAGAAAAAGCAGGAATTACTGGAGTTGCTTAAGAAAAATGCAGAGATTCTTGATAGCATTCAAAGTGAAGTAGTACAGTATGCGAAGACACAGGGACAAATCGAGAGTAATATCAAATCATTTTCAGAAAAGATAAACTTCCTGACAGAGGGATTTGTTGTCAACGAACAGCTTCAGAATGAAGTAACAGATGCGTTAAAAGTACAGAGCGAAGCAGCTTATAAGAGAGACAAGACAAAAGAAAAGGATGCTTTGGAAACGTTGGAAGAGACGGAGAGAGAAGAACTGCAAAGAAGTAGAAATAAGTTCAATAATGCTTATCCGGCCTATGGTTTTACAGGAATAGAACATGAAAATGATGTGTATGACAAAGTGCTGAATCAGTGCAGGAAAGATTTTGAACCGAAGTACAAGGAAGAATTCGATAAGCAGTATAATCTGGTTTACTATACATTGCGTGAAAATGTGATTGCTTCCATTCATGGTGAAATCAAGGCAGCTTACAGACATAAAAAAGAGATCAACCGTCTGCTTGCGAAGATCAAGTTCTCAGATAGTATTTACCAGATTGATATCATACCGGCTCAGAATGAAAACGGACAGTTCTATGAGATGCTTACAGCACCTGAACTAGACAGTAAAGTGTTCGATGACTACGGATTTGAAGGTCAGTTAAGTCTTGGTGAGGATGAGTTCTATCAGAAGTATGAAGAAGATATCAAGCGTCTGACTGAGAAGTTCATGCCTCCGAAGGAGGAAGATGCAAGATCCTTAAGCCAGTATCGTCAGCAGATGGAACAGTATGTGGATTATCGTAATTATCTGACTTTCAGTATGTATGAAAAGGTGGAAGATGAGAATGGAAATATCCGCAAAAATGCAGTCGATGATATGGCGGGCCGTGACTCCGGAGGAGAGGGACAGAACCCGAAATATGTCGCACTGCTTGCAGGATTTGCAATGCTCTATATGCAGCAGACAAACCGTGATTCTAAGATCCGTCTGGTGCTTCTTGATGAAGCATTTTCCAAGATGGATAAGGAGCGAAGCGAAGTGTGCCTTCATTATGCGAGAGAGCTGGAGCTTCAGCTGATCGTATGTGTACCGGATGAACGTCTACAGTCGCTGATACGAAATGTAGACTGTGTATACGGTTTCCGAAGACATCAGAATCAGGTATCTATGATGCACATTGATAAAGGTGATTACCTTGATATGGTTGAGGGAAATGAATAAGGAAACGGTTATCGTACCGTATGATACAGAGAAAGCAGCAGGATCAATCATTCTGCTGCTTTCTGTATTCTGACGGTGTTATCCCAAATTGTTTTTTGAATGCAGTATGAAAATGACTCTGGCTGGAAAAGCACAGAAATTCGCTGATCGTACTGATAGATTTATCTGTATACTGCAGTAATTCTCTACCTTCTTCCAGTTTGCAACGTAGGATAAATGCACTGACAGAGAATCCAAGTGTTTTTTTAAAATAGGCAGAGAAGTAGGATTTGCTGAATCCGACGTAATCAGCAACATCTCCAACGGTGAGGTGCTGATTCACGTTCTGCTGAATATAACGAATTGCTTTCTGCATGCGCTCGTCTGTTGAGATGGGCGTTTTTGATTGTGCCACCTTTTCTGCAAAAGTATAACTGACTTTTCCGAGAAGATCAGTTAACCGGTCCGCACTTGTCAGTCGTTCAGAAGATTGGATGAAATAATCAGAGAGCTGATATGCAGTGTCATAATCCAGTCCTCCTTCAATCGCAGCACGGGTACATAAGGTCGTTGTGATGATAATATTATTTTTTAACTGACGTAGAGCAGTAGAGCCTGTGACACCGATATGAAAGTTACTTTCGCTATACATAAATTCCTTAAATCCTTCGCAGTTACCTGTGCGGACAAGTTTCAAAAGCTGTTCTTCAAGAATATATGTCTGGTTGTGTTGCTCATTTTCCTTTTTATGATAAGTTTCTTCCAAAAGAAGAGAGGCATCGGTCGTAACATCATTTTCAGAAAATGTCTGCCCAACAGAAGTAAGCTGGTCGAGTGAAATGGTTTCTTCGTGCAGACAATAATTTAAAAAGATACATTTTTTCAACAGAGAAGGCAAGGATAGACATGGAATCTGACGAAGAAAGGAATTGAAATCAAGGCGGCTGTCGTTTGATACCATGTAGTCTTTGTATAAATGCTGCAAGTCGGAATCAGAATAAGGTACAGTTGTGATCGGACCAAAAACAATGTAACTGTTTTTCCAGTGATTTAATCTAAGAGAGCAAAACATGATTCCATATTCAGTCGTACAGTAAGTGATACGGTCAGAACCGGAAAAAAGTTCCCGAAGATATTGGAATGGAGGATGAGTCAGTTCGTTTTGCTCCGGCATGCAGAAAATACATTTTTCATCCGAAAAAAGATACATGGGGATATTCGAGTCTGGGTAATAAGCTTTTATGAAATTAATCAGGGAATATATTTTTTCCATAAGTTTCTGCCTCTGTTCTATGTGTGAAAATGCTATGTACGTTACATTCTATCAGCGTAATCGAAAATATTTTCCAAGTCAATAGAAAAATAGATAATAAAAGTGTAAATATATAAATAAAAGTTTAAAAATGAAATAAATACGACCGTTTTCCAGTTATTATAAAGCCATGATGAAAAACCGATAGAACAAGCAAGAAGTAAGAAATCATAAAAAATGGAGGTAATAGCATGGAGAAAGGAAAGATTCAGAATCTGATTTCACAGATGACACTGGAAGAAAAAGCCGGAATGTGTTCCGGAGCAGACTTCTGGCATCTGAAAGGAGTGGAACGTCTTGGAATTCCATCTGTTATGGTAACAGACGGACCGCATGGACTGAGAAAGCAGGCACAGGGAGCTGACCATCTTGGAATCAACGAGAGTGAGAAGGCAATCTGCTTCCCGGCAGGATGTGCGACAGCATCCAGTTTTGACCGTGAGCTGATTCGCAGACAGGGAGAGCTGCTCGGACAGGAATGTCAGGCAATGAATGTAAGCACAATTCTTGGACCGGCTATGAACATTAAGCGTTCACCGCTTTGTGGAAGAAACTTTGAGTATTATTCAGAGGATCCATATGTGTCTACAGAGATGGCAGCAGCACTGATCGAAGGAGTACAGAGCAAGAAGGTTGGAACAAGTGCAAAGCATTTTGTTGCAAACAATCAGGAAAAACGCCGTATGACAAACTCATCTGATATGGATGAAAGAACTCTGAGAGAAATCTATCTTGCATCTTTCGAGGGTGCAATTAAGAAAGCAAAACCATGGACGGTTATGAGTTCCTACAACCGTATTAATGGTGAATTTGTAGGAGACAAAAAAGAGTATCTGACAGAGATCTTAAGAGAAGAATGGGGATTTGACGGATATGTTGTTTCTGACTGGGGTGCAGTCAATGATAGGATTTCATCTCTTGCAGCGGGTCTTGACCTGGAGATGCCGCCTGGAGATTATGAGGATGACCGACTGATCGTAAAGGCAGTTCAGGAAGGAAAACTTGATGAGAGCGTAGTTGATCAGGCATGTGAAAGAATTCTTAACATTATTTTCCGTTACACAGAGAATCGTGATGAGAAAGCTGTATTCGATTATGAAAAAGATCATAAAGCAGCGGCTGAAATCGAAGCGGAGTGTATGGTATTATTAAAGAATGAAAATGAAATCCTTCCACTGACTTCTGATAAGAAAATTGCATTTATCGGAAAATACGCAAAGACACCAAGATATCAGGGTGGCGGAAGTTCTCATATCAACAGTTGGAAAGTGGAATCTGCACTGGAAGCGGCAAAGGAGATTCCGGAGCTTGCAAATGTGACTTTTGCAGAAGGATATCAGGATGAGAAAGATGAAGTTATCGAAGAGCTTCAGATGAAAGCTGTAAAGGTAGCGGCAGAAGCTGATGTGGCAGTTCTTTTCCTTGGACTTCCGGATAACTTCGAATCTGAAGGATATGACAGAAAGCATATGAATCTTCCGGATTGTCAGAATGAGCTTGTAGAAAAAGTGCTTGAAGTACAGAAACACGTAGTGGTTGTTCTTCACAATGGTTCCGCAGTCATTATGCCGTGGAAAGATCAGGTGGAAGGTATCTTAGAAGCTTATCTTGGAGGAGAAGCAGTCGGAAAGGCTGTTGCAGAAGTGCTTGCAGGAAGAAAAAATCCTTGCGGACGACTGGCAGAAACATTTCCACTTCGTCTGGAAGATACACCTTGCTATCTGACTTATGGAAAGGGACATGATAATTCTGATTACAGAGAAGGCGTGTTTGTAGGATATCGTTATTACACATCCAGAAAAATGGAAACAGCGTTCCCATTCGGATATGGTTTGTCTTATACGACATTTGAGTACAGTGATCTTCAGGTTGACAAGAAAGAAATGTCTGACAAAGATACTGTAGAAGTAAGTGTTAAAGTAAAGAATACCGGAGATCGTGCAGGTAAGACAGTCGTTCAGCTTTATGTAGAAGCACCTGAGACAGAAGTTGTCCGTCCAGTCAGAGAACTGAGAGGATTCGAAAAGATTTTCTTAGAAGCAGGAGAAGAGAAGACAGTCACATTTACACTGGATGAGAGAGCATTTGCTTACTGGAATACATTGATCCATGACTGGTATGCAGAGGAAGGAACTTATAAAGTGATGATCGGTGAAAATGCAGATCAGATGTGTGTAGGGGAAGAAATCACAGTACATCCTACAAAAGAACTTCCAAAAACATATTCCTTAAATACTTGCCTTGGTGAACTGATGCGTGATCCAAAAGCACAGACTGTAATGGCACCATTTATGCAAGGAATGGCACAGAATGATGCGGCAATGGATATGGCAGAAGCAAATGAAAATGATCAGTCAGGAGTTGTGAATCAGGAAATGATGGCAGCGATGATGGAAGGTATGCCGCTTCGTCAGCTTCTAAGCTTTGTTCCGGGAATTAAGAGAGAGATGCTTGAGCAAATGGTAAATGCGTTGAATCAATTATAGGATGAGATTGTAACAAAGAGTTGTTATTCACAGTAAGCTGAGAATAACGGGATAAGGAAAAAATAAGAGAGGGACAAAAATGGCTAAAACAAAAAAAGAACTTGGCCTGGACTCAATGGGAGTTCAGAAATCAATGAGACTTACAGATTATCTTGGTGATGGTCTCGGACAGTTACCGCTGAATATTATGAGCTGTCTGGTTGGTCAGTTGACTTACTTCTATACAGAGAAGGTTGGACTGGCAGCAGGAATGGTTGCAACGATGCTTCTGATCGCAAAGATTTTTGATGCATTTTCAGACCTTGCAATGGGAAAAATCATGGATAATGGCAAATCACCAAAGGGAAAATGTCGTCCTTGGTTTGCAAGAATGGCAATTCCGGCATTCGTATCTATCGTTTTATTGTTTACCGTACCTAAAAATATGGGAAGTGGATTACAGGCAGCATATGTACTGATCACGAACGTACTGATTACAGCAATTGTATACACAGCAGTGGCAATTCCTTACAGTGCTTTAATGGCGATCCGTACGGAAAGTTCTGAAGAACGTGGTAAAATGGGAATCTTCCGTGCAGCATTTGGATACATTGCCGGAATGGTAATTGCAATCCTTTTAATTCCTATTACGAATATGCTTGGAGGCACACAGAGTGCATGGATTAAAGTGGCGGTTGTCTTTAGTTTAATTTCCCTGCTGTCATTGCTTATTCTTTATAAAACATCAAAAGAAAATGTGCAGATTGCAGAAAAAAGTGAAGATGAGAATGTACCATTTGTAGAAGGAATCAAAATTCTTTTCAAAAATAAATACTGGGTGATCATGCTTGCACTTCAGTTCTTGATGAATATTTCTTACAGCTTAAGTGCATCTGGTGGTACCTATTATGCAAAATATATTCTTGGAAATGATAACATCGTAGCACTTCTCGGAGCAGTCGGACTGATTCCTACATTCCTCGGATTCATCCTGACAGGACCGATGGCATCTAAGTTAGGTATGACAAAAACTTGTATGATTTCCTGTGCGATGGGAGCAGTAGCCTGTCTGGTGAGAGTATTTACACCATACAGCCTTATGACATGTGTTGTAGGTGGAGCAGTAGCAACATTTGCTAACATTCCTCTGATGTGTCTGTTTGGAGCAATGGTAAATAACTGTGTTGAGTACAATGATTATAAGTTCGGAAAACGTATCGTAGGTATGACAAATAGTGCGAACTCTTTCGGAATGAAGATCGGATCCGGTATTGGAGCATCTCTGATCGGATGGCTTCTGGCAGCAGCTGGATACAATGCAGCACTTGCAGCTCAGCCGGCATCAGTAGATACAGCAATCTTCACATTCGCTATCTACATTCCACTTGCACTTTTCGTAATCATGTTTATTCTTCTTTTGAAGAATGACCTTGAGAAGAGATATCCTGAAATCGTAGCTGAACTGCAGAAGAGAAAAGAAGCAAAATAGATAATAAATAGCAGATAGTAGTATGAGGGGACGGAGCTGACACCAAGTTTCTGTCCCTTTTTGGCTAAAGGACTTTTTGAGGATATAAAGATGGAGGAATTATAGATGAAATTATATGATCTTAGAACAGAATACAGAGAAAATCCAATCGGACTGACAGACAAGGCACCAAGATTTTCATGGAAAATAGAGTCCGAAGAGCAGAATACAATCCAGACAGTATATGAAATTAATGTAACAGATGAGAAGGGTAACGTTGTCTGGAACAGTGGAAAAAAAGCATCAGATCAGTCCGTTTTGATTTCTTATGAAGGAGAAAAACTGGCAGATGAAATGCTTTATAAAGTAGAGGTATCTGTGGCAGATAACCATGGAAATGTAGAAGCAATTGAAGGAACATTTGAGACAGGAATTTTTAACAATACAGAGTTTATCGCAAAGATGATCACAAGTGATTTCCCTGAAGAAGAGACAGCATGCCCGGTATTTGGAAAAACATTTGCAATTGATAAAAAGGTAAAGAAAGCCCGTCTGTATGCAACTGCACATGGTGTATATGAAGTGACACTGAATGGACAGACAGTCGGTGATTACCGTATGGCACCGGGATGGACAAGCTATCACAACAGACTGCAGTATCAGATTTATGATGTGACAGAGCAACTTACAGCAGAAAATGAAATTGCGATTACAGTTGGAAACGGCTGGTATAAGGGGATCCTAGGATTCACCTGTGAACCAAATCGTTATGGCACACAGGCAGGAGTATTTGCAGAGCTTCATGTTGAATATGAAGATGGAAACAAAGATGTAATCGCTACCGATGAAACATGGTCTGTAAAGACTGGGGAAATCCGTTACAGTGAAATTTACATGGGTGAGACAATCGATACAGATGCACCGGAAATCACAGAAGGAAATGTTGGTGTTAAAGATTTTGACAAAGCAGTATTAACAGCACAGGAGAATGAACCTGTCCGTATCACAGAGAAAATTGTGGGTAAAGAGTTGATTGTGACACCAAAAGGTGAAAAACTCGTTGATTTTGGACAGATTGTCACAGGTGTTGTTGAGGTTCATGTGAAAGGTGAAAAGGGCCAGAAGATTGTACTCCGTCATGCAGAGGTACTGGACAAAGATGGAAACTTCTATCCGGAGACACTTCGTCAGGCAAAATCAATTGATACATTTATCTGCAACGGAGAAGAGCAGATATTCCGTCCGCATTTCACATTCCACGGATTCCGTTATATCTGTGTGGAAGGAATGGAAGAATTTACAGCAGATCAGTTTATTGCCTGTGTGACACATTCTGATATGGAAAAGACAGGTGATTTTACTTGCTCGAATCAGAAAGTAAATCAGTTACAGAAAAATATTACATGGAGTCAGAGAGATAACTTCCTTGACATCCCAACAGATTGTCCGCAGAGAGATGAGCGCCTTGGATGGACAGGAGATGCACAGGTATTTTCCTGGACAGCGGCATTTAACAGAAATACAGCATTATTTTACAAAAAATGGATGCGTGATGTGGCAGCAGAATCTTCTCTGGAAAAAGGTGTGCCACATGTTGTGCCGGATATTCTAGAATCTTACAGCTCCTCTGCATGGAGTGATGTAGCAGTTATTGTTCCTTGGGTTGTTTATCAGATTTATGGCGATAAAGGTATTCTGGAAGAAAACTGGAAATGTATGCATGAATGGGTAGATTATATCAAGAATAACTGTGGAGAGAACGGTCTCTGGCAGAGTGGATTCCAGTATGGAGACTGGCTTGCACTGGACAAAGAAGAGAGCTCGGACAGAACCGGAGCAACGGATAAATATATGATCGCAAATGCGTACTATCTGTATGTGACAGAGCTTGTAAAGAAAACAGCAGAGGTGCTGGGAAAAGACGAAGAAGCGAAAAAGTATGCGGATCTTTATGAAACAACTTTGGATGCATTCCAGAGAGAATACTACACAGAGACAGGACGTATCGTAAGCGAGACACAGACAGGTGCTATCATTTCCCTGTATTTTAATCTTGCAAGAGAAAAAGACAGAAAACGCATTTTGAATACTCTGCTTACAAATATAGGAAATCACAAAAATCATTTAGCTACAGGATTCGTTGGAACACCATATATCTGCCATACACTTTCTGAAAATGGAGCACATGAGATGGCGGCAACGCTCTTTATGAAAGAAGATTATCCGTCATGGCTCTATGCAGTAAATATGGGAGCAACAACAATCTGGGAGCGTTGGAATTCCATCAAACCGGATGGAACATTTGATGAATCAGGAATGAACTCTTTGAACCATTATGCTTATGGTTCTGTAGGTGACTGGATGTACCGCAAAGTTGCCGGATTATCTCAGTTAGAGCCGGGATATAAGAAATTCCAGGTAAAACCAATGTTTGTAAAAGGTATTGAAGAGTGTGGCACAGAGTTTGGATCCGTATACGGAAAAATCGTGGCAAACACATCCTGCAAGAATGGAAAAATTCATGTGCATGTAGAAGTTCCGGCCAATACAACAGCTGTGATTGTTCTTCCGGAAAAAGAGGAAGTACACGAAGTTGGTTCCGGTGTATATAATTATGAATATGATACAGAGACAAGTCTTGCTGTAGAGAGATTCAGTATGGACAGCACACTTGGCGAAATCGTTGCAGAATCACTTGCAGTTGAGATGTTCAACCAGATGGCACCGGGAATGCTGGAAGGTCCAATGATCCAGTTCGCTTATGGAATGACACTCGCAGAACTGCTGGGAGCTGCGCCACAGGCAAAACCGATGTATGAGGCAGTAGTGAATGCACTGAATCAGAATACAATTATGTAGCAGCATGCGGTTTTGTCCCAAACATGAAACTTTATTTTCATGAAGTTGAAAAAGCACGACCATGTATCCTGATCGTACCGGGTGGTGGATATGCAGTAGTTTCTCCATCTGAAGGTGAGATCGTAGCAAAGAAGTTTTATGAGATGGGATATCAGACTGCATCTGCAAAACCAAATGCAGTCATTCTTTCCTATCCGGTGATCACATCAGGTGATTGTGCACATAGAGGTTCCTTTACAGCACTTTTGGGAGCCGATGCTTCTGAGGAAGAACTGGAATATATGTCTCTGGAAAAACAAGTGACAGAAGATATGCCGCCATGTTTTTTGTGGCAGACGGCGATAGATGAACTGGTTCCGGTTCAGAATTCATTTTTATTTGCACAGGCATTACAGGAGAAAAAGATTCCGTATGCGTTCCATGTATTTTCAAAAGGAAAACACGGATTGTCACTTGCTGATGAAGCATGGGCAAATGAAGAAGTAAAACAGTGGCCGAAGTTGGCGGATGAGTGGATAAGGACTACGCTTTAAAATGAACCAAACAGGGATGTGAGATTCAGAAGGTATTTATCGAAATGTTATTTTCCGGGAGATGGAGAGTATCATATTGAAGTGGAGGAATAAAGAAAAACTTTAAAAAATTTATATTTTCAAGTTGACTTTTTAGCTTGTATGGCATATTCTGATAATAGCTAATAAAAGAAATTAGATTTCTACAGATCAAACTTCTGCAGGAAAAAGAAAAAGCTCAGAGTCGTGACCTCTGAGCTTTTTCTATTCCGTTATGTAAGGTGGCTTATACCTTTAGGCTGGTGCCGCTAATCGTCTCTTTCCAACCATTTGCAAATAAAGTAGCTAACAATACCTGCCATTACGGAGACAATAAAAGAAATTAGAACATCCACAGATTTCATCTCCCTTCTACCGGAAGGAGTCGTGGCTATTTAAGTACATCATATTACAAGTGATTTGGCAAAATTTTTACTTTATTCAATTTAGCATTAAATACAAAAATAAAATTACAATAATTGTACCTTCTTAAATGTTATAGTCGCTGTAGAAAAACAATAAACAAACGAATAGCAAGGGAGGCAGTGTATAAACTATGAAACAGTTTTTAAATATCAAATTTTCCAGAAAAGACCAGAGAGATGTCGAGTGATCAGTTTTTGCCGATTTTGAGGAATATATTGATAGAACAGAAAGAGCCAAATAGGGACAGGGTTTGTTTTTCCTGATTGGTTTCCTTACTTGGCAGAAAACAGGATTCATGCTATCATTAAAAACAACGATAGCATGAATCCTGTTTTAGTTGAAAGGGGATGCAAATGACAGAATTAAGAAAGCTTCCGATTGAAATTGAAGATTTTGAAGAGATTCGACAGGAAGATTTTTATATGGAATTGCATGTTATAAAAAGAAATGTAAGGTTATGATGAAGATCGAAGGATAGAGGTTCAATATGAATGATCAATTTATACACGGAGTAATATTCGATTGGGATAGAATTGATAATGACAGCTATTTAAAGAGGATTGAGGCTTTTAAAGGTGTTGAGAAACTTGATTTTAATAAAGCGATAACTTTTTTTGTGGGAGAAAATGGCAGTGGTAAATCGACATTGTTGGAGGCACTTGCTGTGGCACATGGTTTCAATCCGGAGGGTGGAACAAAGAATTATATTTTTTCTACTCATGATACACATTCAGAACTATGTGATGCAATAAGAATTTCAAAAGGTTATCGTAAGGAAAAGTGGGGATATTTTCTTAGAGCTGAAAGTTTTTATAATGTTGCAACGCAGGAAGAAGAATATGCAGATTTAAAGCACCCTTCCGCTAAATACCATGAAAAGTCACATGGAGAAAGTTTTCTTGCATTAGCACAGAATAATTTGCATTCAAATGGCTTGTATCTTTTTGACGAACCAGAAGCTGCATTATCACCTCAAAGACAGCTTACATTGTTAATGCAAATATATCGATTTGCAAAAGAAGGAGCACAGTTTTTTATAGTTACCCATTCGCCTATTTTATTAGGTATACCAGATGCAGACATCTATTGTTTTGACAATGGGCGAATTCATTTATGTGAATATGAAGAAACAGAGAGTTATCAAATAACGGAAATGTTCATAAATAATAGGCAGATGTTGCTTGATAGACTGCTCACAGATTAGTGCTGATGAAAATCGAAGGATAAAATATGGAATTGAATGAAAAGAATCTGCCATTGGCAAAATGGCTGATCGATAAGACGAATACAAAGGACTATCGTATAGGAAATCTCTCAGGAATGAAACATCCAAAGGTGGATGGGAATCTTTTGAAAACAGTAGGTGGCAGAGATGAACTGGTCAGACAGGCAAAAGTTTTGGAAAGAATTCCAGCATTAGGCGGAGAAGAATATCTGCATTTTGACTGGAGAGAAATGAATACAGATATTACGAGGATTGATTATAGGGTAGAAGTGGTTCCAAGATTATGTGAGCTGATCGGAATCATGGATCCAAGAGAACGCCAGTTACAGGCAATTTCAAGAATATGTAAACTGCAGGTGGATGTATCCGAAAGCTGTCTAAGCGCTTATTGTGATCATGCGTTAGAACAGCTGAATAAAGGAAATACGAAAGAGTTATCCAAAGCGGAGGATGAAGAATTTCTTAAATGCCTGAAAGCTTTAGCTGATCTGAAAGAACCGGAATGGAAGCGTGTGTTCAGCTCTAAAGTATTTGAAAAGAAAAATGATATCACACCATCTAAAGTTTTCGAACGCATTTATCAAGGTGCAGTCATTGAAGCTTTGAAATACTCTCCACAATATGACGAGGGCATGTCAGACGATGAGATACTGGCAGCACATGGAATATTAAGTTATTCTCAGACATTAGAATGGAAAGGTGCCGTGGAGTATTGCCTGACAGATCGAAATGGCACAGCGAGCGAGGAGAAAATTGACACTTCTTCGAATCATTATGGAACAGTACTTAATGCACAGACATTAGAGCATGCCGTTCCAACTTTACAAAAAGGTGTTGAAAAAATCATTGTGATTGAGAATAAAGCGAATTACGAAAGTATGGAATATGATTCAAAAGTTTTGTATCTCTTTTGTCATGGCTACTTTTCGCCAAAAGAAGTTCGCTTTTTGCAAATGTTAATGAAGACAGCACCGGAAGAAATCCAGTGTTATCATTGGGGAGATATGGATTACGGTGGAATACAGATCTTTTTATACAATGAGAAAAATATTTTCCCAAATCTGACTCCATGGAAGATGGATGTTCTTTCTTATGAGGATGCTTTGAAAAATGGAAAAGGCATTAAACTAAACAGTGAGAAGAAGAAAAAGTTAGAGACATTAAATGCAGGACAATTGGAAACGTTGAAGCAATGTATCCTGGAAAGTGAAATGGAGATTGAACAGGAGATGTTAATAGGATAATGTGATTTATTAAGGGACAGTGGAGCAAAACCACTGTCCCTATTGTTCTATCTTATTCACAGTTCGCCAATTTCTTGGTGACATCCCATATACATTTTTGAATGCACGTGAAAAATGCAACTGATTCGGATATCCGACAGCATTTCCAATATCTGCGATCGAGAGTGAAGTAATCTTCAAAAGCTCTGCCGCCTTGGTCATGCGATAACTAATCAGAAATTCCTGAGGGGAACGTCCAATTGTGTCATGAAAGATTTTTCCGAAATAGCTTCGGTTCAATCCGCAGAATGCGGAAATATCTTCTACAGAAATATCATTCTGAAAATTCTGCTCTATATAAGAAAGCGCTTCTTTGATATAAAAGTCCCGGATACTTCCGTTTTGCTTCACATGAACTGTCGCAGCAGAACGCATGAAATAATCTAAAAACAGATAGAGATGTCCAATTAGATGAAACGGAGATTCTTCGGGATGACGGCTCAGATAAAGCATTTCTTCCATCATTTGGTTGCGAAGTTCCTTTGAACTTGCATGATAAACAGGATGATTCAGGCTCAGACCTGCGGTTGTGACAATCTCGCGGGCCCGAAGACCGTCGAATTCTACCCAGGTGTATTCCCACGGGAGCTTAGAATCAGCAATATAAGTATTGACCTGTCCCGGAAAAAGCATGAAGCCCTGTCCGCTTTTTACCTGCCAAGTGATGGTGTTTCCGTTTTCATCATCTGCAAGTAATGTTCCTGTTCCGGAAATCACATAATGGAAAATGTAATGATTTCTTGCTGCAGGACCGAACGAGTGAGCCGGTGCACATTGTTCCCATCCATATTGATATAATCCCAGATCAACAAAATTTTCATTTGGAAATACAGAAAAAAGTAAGTCGCTCATATAAATCACCTCTGATAGCATTATATATCAAAATGCTAGATAACTTCAATATATGAATGAAAAAATTGCATTTTGCTATAAAACTAAAAAAACTCTGATATTTATAGTGGCATAAAGATATGTTAGAATTTGATTATCAAATAGATAACCTGAATAAAAGGACAGAAATATTCCGGAATGTGTCAAAATGAAAGGTGTATGGTAAAGGAAGGAGTAAGGAAATGTATAAAAAAAGCAATCGAATCATTTGCATGGGATTGATGCTTTGTATGACTTCGGCAATGATACTTGGAGGCTGCGGACAGAAGAATGAAAACAGTGGGAAGATAGAAATCGAGCTTGTGCAGTATAAACCTGAGGCGGTGAAAACCTTTGAAAAGATTGAAGAAGAATTCAATGCAACTCATGACGATATTCATTTGACGATTGAATCTCCGAATGATGCAATGACAGTACTGAAAACACGTTTTATCAGAGAAGATGCTCCGGATATTATCGGAATCGGTGGAGATGTCAATTTCTCTAACTTTATTGATTCTGATATGTTGATGGATATTTCAGATTATGAAGGCCTGGACTCTATTAAACAGGCTTACCTGGATATAGACAAAGCGCTTGAATTTGTACCGGAGGATGGCGTGTATGCCGTTCCATATGTGGCAAATGCAGCAGGAGTTCTGTACAACAGAGCAATGTTTGAGGAATATGGCTGGGAAATTCCGGAAACCTGGGATGAATTTATAGCCCTCTGTGAACAGATCCAGAGTGAAGGAATCCAGCCATTGTATTTTGGATTTAAAGATACATGGACTTGTCTTGCACCGTGGAATGCGATCGCCGTTGATCTTGCACCGGCAGATGTCTGCAGCCAGGTGAACAAAGGAGAGACAACATTTTCAGATGAATATAGAGAAGTAGCAGAAAAGACAAAGGCACTGCTTGCATATGGACCGAAAGATCCTTTCGCTTATGATTACAATGGAGCTTGTACAGCATTTGCAAACGGAGAATCTGCAATGTACACGATCGGAAGTTATGCAATCCCACAGATTCAGACAGTAAATCCAGATATGGATATCGATTCCTTTGTAATGCCGGCTAATAATGATGCATCAGAGAACAAGCTGAACTCCGGTGTGGATCTTCAGTTCAGTGTTATGAAAGATTGCGAGAACAAAGAGGCAGCGTATGAAGTGCTTGATTTCCTTTTGAAAGATGAAAATGTACAGAGTTATCTGGATGAACAGAAAGCGGTTCCTTGTAAGGAAGGAGATTTTGAACTTGCTTCAACACTTGATGGAGTGAAATCTTTCATAGAAGAAGGAAGAATGGCAGATTACCAGGATCATTACTATCCTTCAGAGATGTCAGTAGATGCACAGATTCAGACATTTCTTATGAAAGGGGATGTGGATGCATTCTTAACAAAGTTTGATACAGACTGGAAGAGATATAACCGTGATATCATCCGCAAAGTGGAAGATTACGAGAAAGAGCATGCGGACGAAGATTAAGGAAGGGGAATTCAAGCATGGGAAAGAAATCAATGAGTGGAAGAAAAATGACCTTTCTTCTGATTACAATTCCGATTGTGGCACTGTTTTTCTGTTTTAATACATTGCCACTGATCAAAGGTGTGATTTACAGTTTTACGAATTTCAAAGGTTATGGAAGCTTTGACTGGGTAGGACTTAGAAATTATCAGGATCTTTTTACAGACAGCAGAGTCGGAGGTTCTTATCTGTTTACATTTAAACTTGCAATTGTAGCTACGATTGTGACAAATGTAATCAGTTTGATCCTTGCACTCGGACTGAATAGTAAGATTAAATTCAAGAGTGCGTTTCGTGGTGCCTACTTTATTCCAAATGTTCTCGGAGCGTTGGTTGTAGGATACATTTTCAATTACTTTTTTACATACATTCTTCCGGCTTTCGGAGAAATGCTTGGAAGCAAGCCCCTTTCTTCCAGTATGCTGTCCAGTACAAAACTGGCATGGATCGCAGTTGTAATCGTATGTGCATGGCAGTCGATCGCGATGAATACAATTATTTATATTTCAGGACTGCAGACAGTTCCGGAGGATGTTTACGAAGCAGGAGCGATTGACGGTGCAACAGGATGGAATAAGTTCAGACATCTGACATTCCCTCTCATTATTCCATTCTTTAGCATAAATATGGTACTCTGTGTGAAAAACTTCCTGATGGTATTTGATCAGATCATGGCGTTGACCAAAGGAGGTCCGGCACAGAGTACAGAATCCATTTCTTATCTGATTTATAACAATGGTATGAGTGGCGGTCAGTTTGGATTCCAGAGTGCAAACGCAGTGATATTCTTTATCGTTATTGTTGTAATTTCTGTATTACAGATGACAATCACAGGGAAAAAGGAGGAACAGCTGTAATGGAAAAAATGAAAATAAAAGAACGAGTAAACTGGCCTGTAACGATTTTACTTTTACTTGGTCTGATTACGGTTGCTTTTCCACTGTATATGACAATCGTAATTGCACTGAAGAAGCCTTCTGAGATGACGAATAGTATCAGCGGAATCCTTTCCTTGCCAAGTCATTTGAGCCTTGATAATTTTGCTGAGGCAATGAGAGTGACAGATTTCTGGCATTCTCTCGGAAACAGTGTATTTATTACACTTGTAACAGTTGTCCTTTCAATTCTGATTCATTCACTGTTGGGGTATGCAATCGGAAGAAATAAGAAGAGTAAATTTTACAAATTCATTTATTTCTATGTTGTCAGCGGAATGTTTGTGCCATTTGCAATTCTGATGATGCCTGTTGTAAAACAGACGGCGCAGATGGGACTGGCAAACAGAGCAGGAGTTATTATTCTGTACGTTGTATTTTATATGCCAATGAATGTACTGCTTTATTCCGGATATCTTACAAATATCCCGTTGGCATTGGAAGAAGCAGCCTGTGTGGATGGTGCGAGTACATGGAAAACATATTGGAAGATTGTTTTCCCAATCATGAAACCAATGCATGCGACAGTTGCAGTTCTGACAGCACTTGGTACATGGAACGATGTAATGACACCACTCGTCATCATGTCCGGTTCAGGAAGCGGAAATACACTTCCGCTGGCACAGTTAAACTTCCAGACACAGTTTGGAACAAATTATAATCTGGCATTTGCCTCCTATCTGTTGGCATTGCTTCCGATTCTGATCTTCTATCTGATCTGTCAGAAGCATATCCTCAACGGAGTTGTTAATGGAGCAGTGAAATAATAAAAAGTAAAAGATAGCGAAGCGAGAACAGACAGTAATGCAGATCTTGCTTCGCTAAAATGGAAAACAGGAGTATTTAGATATGGGAATTATATATTGCGAGAAAGACAGAACATTTACTTTACAGACAAAAAATACAACATATCAGATGCAGGTGGATCGCTATGGATTTTTGTTACATCTATATTACGGGAAGAAAACAGATACATGTATGGACTATCTTCTGACATATTATGACAGGGGATTTTCGGGAAATCCATATGATGCAGGAGAAGATCGTACGTATTCAATGGATACACTTCCACAGGAATTTCCTTGTTACGGGAACGGGGATTTCAGAAGTACAGCATTTGCAGTAGAAAATGCAGATGGAAGTATGAGCTGCGACCTTCGTTACAAGAGTCATAAAATCTTTGATGGAAAATATAATCTGGAAGGACTTCCGGCAGTTTATGCAAGTGAGCAGGAAGCACAGACACTGGAAATCTTAATGGAAGATCCGGTGACGGGAGTTAAGGTGGTGCTTCTTTATGGAGTGCTTCCCGCACAGGATATTATTACAAGAAGTGTAAGTGTGAAAAATGAAAGCAGTGGCAAAATCTATTTAAACAAAATTGAGTCAGCAAGTCTGGATTTCCTTTACGGAGATTATGAGCTTCTAACATTTTATGGTAGACATGCGATGGAGCGAAATGTTCAGAGAGTTCCGGTTGTGCATGGAACACAGAAAATCGGAAGTGTCAGAGGAACCTCCAGTCATCAGTACAATCCGATGATGATCCTTGCAGAAAAAGAAACGACAGAAGACAAAGGAAATTGTTATGCAATGTCCTTTGTATACAGTGGATGTTTCCAGGGAGAAGTGTTGAAAGATCAGTTAAACCAGACAAGAATGATGCTGGGACTTCAGGAAGAAGCTTTTCGCTATCCGTTGGAAACAGGAGAAATGTTCCAGGCTCCGGAAGTGATTTTATCCTATTCCTCAGAAGGAATGAATCGTTTGTCTCAGAATCTGCATCATTGTATCAGACAACATATCTGCAGAGGCAAATATAAAGAAGAAATTCGTCCAATCTTGATCAATAGCTGGGAAGCAGCTTATTTCGATTTTACCGGAGATACAATCTATGAGCTTGCCAAAGCGGCGAAGGAAGTCAATATTGACATGCTTGTTATGGATGACGGCTGGTTTGGAAAACGTGATGATGATAACAGCGGACTGGGTGACTGGTTTGTGAATGAGAAGAAACTTGGTGGCACACTTGGAAATCTGATCAAGAGAATTAATGATCTGGGTGTGAAGTTTGGTATCTGGATCGAGCCGGAAATGGTTTCAGAAGACAGTGATCTTTATCGGAAACACCCAGACTGGGCATTGACGGTTCCGGGCAGAAATCCGGTCAGAAGCAGAAATCAGCTTGTATTGGATTTTTCAAGAAAAGAAGTTGTAGATGAAATTTATGATCAGATTTGCAAGGTGTTGGATCAGGGTAATATCGAATATGTAAAATGGGACATGAATCGAAGCCTGATGGATGTTTATTCTTCTGTAACAAGAGATCAGGGAAGAGTGTTACATGATTATGTATTGGGACTATATGATTTTCTGGAACGTCTTGTGCAGAGATATCCGAATCTGCTGATCGAAGGCTGCAGCGGTGGAGGTGGAAGATTTGATGCTGGTATGATGTATTACACTCCGCAGATCTGGTGTAGTGATAATACGGATGCAATTGACAGATTACGGATCCAGTATGGAACATCCTTTGGTTATCCGGTATCGGTAGTAGGTTCTCACGTGTCAGCAGTGCCGAATCATCAGACGGGAAGAAAGACCCCACTTCATACAAGAGGTGTTGTTGCAATGTCCGGAACTTTTGGATACGAGCTGAATCTTATGAAACTTTCTGAAGAAGAAAAGCAGGAGATCAGAGAGCAAATCGCAGAATATAAGAGCTATGCGTCGATCATTCAGAACGGATTGTACTATCGTCTCTCAAATCCGACAACAGAAGAAATCTGCGCATGGGAGTTTGTGCATACAGATGAGAAAGAACAAAGTAAAGTTCTTTTAAATATAGTTATGCAGGTGATTCATGGAAATATGACAGTAAATTATGTAAAACTTCAAGGGCTTGAAGAAACAGCTGTATATCGAGAAGAAAAGAGTGGAAAAAGATACACCGGAGCTGCACTTATGTATGGCGGCATGCCACTTCCGATAGAGCCGGGCGAATATCAGGCATATCAGTATTGTTTTGTGAAAGAGTAAAATAAATTGGTTGACGATGGAACAGAAAATGGTGAGGAATGTGAATAATACAGAAAAAATCTTTGCACAGCGTATGGAAAAACATCAGGATGAATTACGTTGGCTTTATATGGAGTTGTATGGAAATGATGCAATGTATGCAGAACTTTGTGAGCAGATGCATGATTACTACTTGAAGCGTAGCACAGAGTTGAAAAAAAGAGATATTAAGAAAGAAAAGAATCCTGACTGGTTTAAGGAAAAAGAAATGCTTGGCATGATGTTGTACATTGACAACTTTGCCGGTAATCTGAAAGGTGTAGAAAAAAAGTTAGCTTATCTGAAAGAGTGTAATGTAAATTGTCTTCATCTTATGCCTTTTCTGGATACTCCGAAAGGAAAATCAGACGGCGGATATGCCGTGGCAGATTTTCGGAAAGTAAGACCGGATCTCGGTACAATGAAAGATCTTGCCAGATTGACAGAAAAATGTCATGAAAATGGTATGAATGTATGCATGGATTTCGTGATGAATCATACTTCTGAGGAACATGAGTGGGCAAAACGTGCACGAGCAGGCGAAGGAGAATACATGAGCCGTTATTTCTTCTATGATAACGGTGATATTCCGGCGAGATACGAAGAAACTGTTCCACAGGTATTTCCTACAACTGCACCGGGAAATTTCACATGGCTTCCGGAAATCGGGCATTATGTGCTTACGACGTTTTATCCATATCAGTGGGATTTAAATTACCGTAATCCAAGAGTATTTAATGAAATGATGTATAACTTTCTTTTTCTTGCGAATCAGGGAATGGATATTATCCGTATCGATGCAGTTCCTTACATCTGGAAAGAGTTAGGAACAAGCTGCAGGAATCTGAAAGAAGTACATACGATTGTCAGAATGATGCGTATGATTGCGGAAATTGTCTGTCCGAGCGTGATACTTCTTGGCGAAGTGGTTATGGAGCCGGAAAAGGTGGTGCCGTACTTTGGTACAGTTGAAAAACCGGAATGTCATATGCTCTATAATGTGACAACAATGGCGACGACCTGGAATAGTATTGCGACAAGAGACATCCGGCTTTTGAAGAAACAGATGGATATAGTTAGCCGTCTGCCAAAGCAATATACATTTTTGAATTACCTTCGTTGTCACGATGATATCGGGTGGGGGATTGATTTTGATACAATGAAACAATGGGGAATGGAAGAGCCTTCTCATAAGCGTTATCTGAATGATTATTTCACCGGAAAGATAGCAGGCAGCATCAGCCGTGGAGAGTTATATAACGATGATCCTGTAACTCAAGATGCACGATTTTGTGGAACAACAGCATCCATGTGCGGAATTGAAGCAGCGGGATTTGAAGGAAATGCAGAAAAAATGCAGACGGCAATTCAAGAAGATCTCATGCTCCACGCTTACATGTTGACACAGTCGGGAATTCCGATGCTTTACAGTGGTGATGAGTTAGGACAGGTAAATGATTATAGTTATAAAGATGATGCTGAAAAAGCATCTGATTCACGTTATCTCCACAGAGGAGCATTCCTGTGGGAACTCGCGGATAAGAGAAAAGATCTTTCTACTGTACAGGGACAATTGTTCCAGATGTTGAACCGATTGGAACAGATCCGAAGACAGGAAAATGTCTTTTCCCAGGAAGCAGAAGTATATACATATGATGTTCACAATGACAGTATTTTAGGAATCCTCAGAGAGTATAAGGGAGAACGATTTATTGCACTGTTTAATTTCAGCGAAAGTGAACAGACTGCGTGGATGCAGGAAGAAGGCATTTTCAGAAATCTGGTGAATGGTGAAATTGTAGAAGTGAAAGATCCAGTTTTGAAAGGCTATGAATTTGTTTGGATGAAATATAAAGCATAAAACAAAATGTAAAATATAGATAAAAAGATTGAAATACTGAAAGAAGAATTGTATAATTTTACCTATAACAACAAAGGAGGATCTTTGAAATGGATCGTTTGAAAGGTAAAGTAGCTATTATTACAGGAGGTAACTCAGGAGTTGGAGAAGCAACAGCAAAGATGTTCGCCAAAGAGGGCGCAACTGTTGTTATCACAGCGAGAAGAGAGGCTGCACTGGAGAAAGTAGCAGAAGAGATTAAGGCAGCAGGAGGAGAAGTTTTCGCTGTTTCAACAGATATCTCAAAGAAGGGAGATCCGGAGCGACTGATGGATCTCGTGATCGAGAAATATGGCAAGGTAGACATTCTTGTGAATAATGCAGGAATTCTTGAGGAAGGACTGAAACCAATCGATCGATTCTCAGACGAAGATCTTGATCGTATCGTAGAGACGAACGAAAAAGGAACTATGCGTTGCATGCGTGCTGCATCACAGAAGATGCAGGCAGGAGCATCTATCGTAAATGTTGCTTCTATCGCTGGAGTGAAAGGATGTGGCGGAGCTGCTTATGTAGCATCTAAAGCAGCAATCGTAGGAGTGACAAAGCATACAGCACTTCGTTTCCAGGCAACAGGAATCCGTTGTAATGCAATCTGCCCGGGAAATATCATTACACCAATGACATCAGGAACAAATCCGGCAGCACTTGACCCGGATATGATCGGTGCAATGTCAACACACAGTAATCTTAGAACACCATCTTGTACAGCAGAAGATGTAGCAAATGTAATCCTGTTCTTTGCAAGCGATGAATCAAAGGCGATTACAGGACAGGCAATCGTAACAGATTTCGGAGCTATGCTGTAAGGAAAATAAGATAGCAACTATTTAAAAAGGACAGAAAGGTTTCGCTTTGTTAACCTTTCTGTCCTTCTTTGTATATAAATAAAAAAGAATGTTGCAAAATGAAACATAAAAGCGTATATTAAAAGAAAAAAAGCGGTGATTCTATGAAAACAAAATTTAACGAGTATTTGACAAAATTACGTAAATCCCGGGTCTACACTCAGGCGCAGATGGCAGAAAAACTGGGGATTTCCAGATCGACTTATACCAATTATGAGAATGGAAACCGGACACCGGACTTTGAAGTACTGGAACGAATAAGTGAGGTGTTAGCCTGTTCCTTAGATGAATTATTTGGAAGAAAACCAACTTATGTTGCAAGTTGTGACGTGGTAAAGGAAGACAGCATTCTGTACAATGTATCTGGGATACAAGAGGAAAAACCTAAACTTGCAATAGGAGTACAGGACTTTCGCGATTTGCGTGAAAAACAAGCCTATTATGTGGACAAAACACAGTTTATTGAACAGTTTTTAGAATCCTGGTATCAGATTACATTAATTACAAGACCGAGAAGGTTCGGTAAGACACTTAATATGTCAATGTTGGCAGAATTTCTTGACTGCACAAAAGATTCCTCCGATTTATTTTGTGGAACAAAGATTACAAAATCTGTCCACTACAAGGAGCTCAATCGATATCCTGTTGTATTTTTGTCTTTCCTTAACGTGAAAGCGGGGGATGCAGAATCTTTGTGTTATGCATTGAAAGATACTGTACGTGCGGAGTATGAGCGCTTTTATCAGATGGTTAATGATGGAAGACTGTCAGAATTCCAGGTGAAAGAATTCAATATGATTTATAATAGTTTATGTCAGGAAAGCATCGGAAAAGAAATAGAAAATCATGTAATTCGTTCAATTGCTGTTCTTTGTCAGGCACTGAGTACGTATTATGGAGAAAAAGTATTTTTGCTGTTAGATGAATATGATACTCCGTTTATGTCTGCAAATTCCGAAGGATATTATGATGAAGTAAGAGCAATGTTGAATCGTTTTCTGGCAACATCCCTGAAAGGCAACGATTATCTTCAAAAGGCAATTCTGACAGGAATTCAGAGAATTGCGAAGGAAAATATATTTTCGGGTCTCAATAATTTAGTTGTCTGCACAGTGCAGGATGAAGATTATGATGACTGTTTTGGTTTTACAGAGCAAGAAGTAAAAGAGCTGCTTGCTTATTGTAAAGCAGAATTTTCAGATGAGCTGAAAAAGATGTACGATGGATATCATTTTGGCAGTACAGATGTATATAATCCATGGTCAATATCGTGTTATGCGGCAAGAAGAAGGATGGATTCTTATTGGGTTAATACAAGCGAAAACAGTATTTTACGTAATGCGCTTGAAGTACAGGGAAGGTCTTTTGAAAAAGAATATGAGGCCTTGATCACAGAAGGCGAAGTAGAAGTGACAGTAGATTTTTCAATGACTTATTATGAAAAAATGGACGAAGCAAATTTATGGGGACTTCTTGTAAATGCCGGAATTGTAACAATTACAAAAGAAATCGAAGAGGACTATTACCGACTTCGGGTTCCTAATCTGGAAGTGTGGAAAGTGTTCAAAGAATTAACAGCATGTCATCTGAAAATCGATGAGAGACATATGGAAAAGATGTTAAATGCTCTTAAAAGAAAGGATATGGAACGTTTTGCAGAAGAGTATCAGGGAGTTCTTTTGGAATTGCCATCTTATCATGATCTGAAAGATGAGAATAGTTACCATATGATGACGCTTGGAATGTGTGCATTTCTTAGAAAGGATTATGATATCAAAAGCAATCGGGAAACCGGAGAAGGCAGAAGTGATATCTGTCTTTATGCAAAACATGACAGATATCCAAATTTAATTTTGGAATTCAAGTATACCAAAGATGAAAAAGACGATTTAGAAAAGCTTGCAGAAAAGGCACTGGAACAGATAAAGGAAAAACAATATGACGCAGAGATGACCGGAGAAGTGTGTTATGTTGGACTGGCACATTGTGGGAAAAGAGTTACTGTTCACTCCCGTGTCAATCACTCCGCTGATTGACACGGAGGATGCATGTTTTGGCTTGAATGCATCTCGCCCCATCGCCAAA
>JABLTM010006619.1_pt1 | contig 29098 bp, 20 predicted proteins | sample 7160121 | NCBI WGS metagenome assembly JABLTM01 (sample SAMN14651224, study PRJNA627086) | human gut metagenome | isolation source: feces | host: Homo sapiens
ACCCTTAGTCATCGCCCTAGCTCTCTTGATGCTAAGACCCAGTTTGTCGCAAACACAACTCTCAGTCAAAATCACTGCGTGATTTTGCCAGCTCCCTTTCAGGGAGCATATAAAGTTCGCAAGAAACGAATGTTAAAACTTCTCTATACAATATATCTCCCCTGAAAGGGGAGGTGGCTGCGAGCTTTAGCGAGCAGACGGAAGGGTTGAGTATCGAAGTCATACGCAATATTTTTTATCAACACCCTTAGGAGGTATCCCCATGCAAGCAAAATCTAAAAAACTAATCTTCATCACCATTCTCCTCACAGGCTGCATCATCACCGGCCTTATAAGCAACAACGACAAAGAAAAACCGCTTGCAGGCAGCAGTTTATTGCAGTCCGCGCAAGGTGCGGTCGCATCCAAAGCAGCGCAGGCAAAAACAGTACGCGTGCAGGTGAGCGGCGCCGTGCTGGAGCCGGGAATTTACGATGTGCCTGCCAACTGCAGGGTGGAAGAGGCCATTGCTGCTGCCGGCGGTCTGACGGAAAATGCCGACAGTGAACGAGTTAATCTGGTGCGTAAGGTGCGCGACGGTATGCAGATACGAGTACCTGTGAAGAAGGCTGGACGGACAAGCAGAACGCAGAGGAAAAGCGCTCAGGCAAAGTCCGGTTTAGGTGAAAGTGCGTCTAAAAAGTACGGCAGTGCTAAAGCAGGCTCAGGCAGAAACAACAGCATGATGCAGAACGTGCGCATCAACAGCGCGAGCGCAAGAGAGCTGCAGCAGCTGCCGGGTATCGGCCCGGCGCTGGCGCAGCGCATTGTGGAAACAAGAAACAGTGGGCGTTTTACCAGCGCGGAGGATTTGCTGCGTGTGCCTGGAATAGGCAAAGCCAAGCTGGCAAAGCTGCGTAATTATGTGGAGGTGGATTAGTGCTGCAGAAAACACGTTATCTACGATTATTTTTACCGTTCATGCTGCTTTGTATATTATTCTTTCGTCTGCTTACCGTGCCGCCGTCCGCCGAGCAGCAGCTTGCTTCCTGCTTTGGGCGGCAGCTGGTTGTGCAGGGCGCAGTGGAGCCTTTGAGCGTGCGCAGATTGGATGGCTTTAGCAGTGCGATTCTACGTTGTCAAAAGGTTTATAGCGATACGGAGCTTGCTTACAGCGGACGTTTGCGCGTGAGCGTGAAGGGCGAGCTGCCGCAGGCAGGCTGCGTAGTGCTTAAGGGGACGCTGGAGCAGCTGGACAGCCTGCGTAACCCCGGAGGCTTTGACGCTGCCGGCTATAACAGAGTGCAGGAGCTGGGCGGACGTTTGCGCAAGGCGCAGCTGCTAAAGATAGAACCGCAGGTTTTGTGGTGGCAGCGTTTTGCTTTGTGGAACAAAAAGCTGAGCGAGCGCATAGAGGCAGCAGCCGGCGCTGAATATGGGGCGCTGCTGAGCGGCATGGTGCTTGGCGGCAACGGCAGGCTGGATGAAGAAACACGCGAGCTGTTTACGGATAACGGGCTGGCACATCTTCTTTCTGTTTCGGGCACGCATATTGTGCTGCTCACAGGCCTGCTGCTTGCTTTGCTGCAGTGGGTACCGCTGCCCTGGCGTAAGGTTATTGTTATCATTTTGCTGGCTGCCTATGCTTTGCTCTGCGGCTTGCGTCCTCCAGTGCTGCGAGCACTGGCTATGAGCAGCGTTCTGCTGCTTGGCGGCAGCGGTGCGGAGCGCGGGCGCTTGCTGTGCCTGGTGGCGTCACTGCTGTTGTGCCTGCAGCCGTTATGGCTGGCAGATATCGGTTTTCAGTTATCGTTCGGGGCGGCGGCCGGTCTTTTGTGGCTGCTGCCTGCATGCCAAAGGCTGCTGCCGCAGGCCTTGCCTGCGCCGATAGGCGAGGCGGCAGCAGTTTCACTGGCAGCACAGCTGGCTGTACTGCCGCTGGAGGTTTATTATTTTCACCAAATTTCGCTGATTGCCCTGGTAAGCAATATCGTGCTGGTACCGGTGTTGGAAATTGCCGCGCAGATGGCACTCGTGGGCGCACTGTTGCCTGCCTGCGGTGATTATCTGTTGCAGCTTGCTGCCTGGCTTGCGGCGCATGTGCTGACGCAGGCACACTTTTTTGTCGAACTGCCGTACAGCACTGTGGTTATCGGCAAGCTGCCTGCCTATTGTTTGGTGCTTTATTATGCAGCGCTGTTTGTGTGGGCGGATTTCCCCTGGCTGCAATTTTGGAGTAATAGGGAGCGTCGCTGTATCCTGCTTTTGCATGCCTTGCTACTTGCTGGGACGCTTGCCTATCAGCAGTGTCGCACGCTGCCGTTAGCCTGCTATTTTCTGGACGTTGGGCAGGGGGACTGCGCTGTTATCGTCACGCCGTCGCAGCGGGTGGCAATTATTGATACCGGCGGTTTGAAAAATATATCGACAGCAACGCGCGTGATTACTCCATTTTTGCGCTATCTTGGCAAGCGTGAGGCGGATATTTTGCTTTTAAGCCATTATGATTTTGACCATGTGGGTGCTGCGGCGGATTTGTTGCGACAGCTGCGGGTAAAAAAGCTACTCCTGCCCAATGAAGCACTTACAGAGGAAAGCCAAAGGGTGCAGCAGGAAATTTTGGCGCAGGTCGGCAGGACGCAGGCGCATGTTGTGCAGAGCGGTGAACGATATGCGTTAGACGTTGCTGCAGAGCTTGTTTTGGTTGATGTGCCGCAGCAGGCCGTGCCGGGAAACGAAGCCAGCACGCTGGCGGCGCTGCACAGCGCGCAGGGCAGCGTGCTGTTTACAGGCGACATGGGGGAAGAACGCGAGCGAGGGCTGCAGCTACAGCAATACACTGTGCTGAAGGCAGGACACCACGGTTCGCATTACAGCAGCAGTATGGAATTTCTGGATCAGGTGCAGCCTAAGCTGACGGTGATTTCCTGCGGACGCGGCAACCGCTACGGCCATCCGCATCAGGAAACGCTGGAGCGTTTGCAGGCAATAGGCAGCAATGTTGTCAGAACGGATGAGTTGGGGTGCATCAAAGTTGTTTTTGACGCAGAGGGAATAAAATGCTATGGCTATGCTGATTTACAGTGAAGCTGTTGTCAAAATATAACTCATAAGTTATAATTAAAGGAGAGAAATTATGTACAAAATATATTTTTATCGTGATAAGCGTGGCAGACAGCCTGTATATGATTATTTAATGGGGCTTGCTTCGCGAAAAGATAAGAACAGCAGAATCAAATTGAATAAGCATAATGACTATATGCAGGCATTAGCTAGATTTGGTCTGCAATTAGGTGAGCCTTATATTAAGCATATACAGGATAACATTTGGGAGTTGCGGCCTTTGCGTGATAGAAGTTTATTTGCGGTATGGGAAAATAATAGTTTTGTAATGTTGCATTGCTTTATGAAAAAAACGCAGAAAACGCCTAAAACCGAAATTGCTCAGGCTTTGCGTGAATGGGAAGATTTCAAATTAAGGAGTGAGTAAAGTGAAGAATAGTGCAGTAGGCTATGAATGGCAGGATGTCAGAAAGAATATCTTTACACCGGAAGAAATTTCTGCAAGTGATTTGCGCGTTGCCTTAATAGGTGAACTGATTAAAGCACGTCAGGATAAGGGAATAACCCAAAAGCAATTGGAGCTTTTGAGCGGAGTAAAGCAGCCTGTAATTGCCAGAATGGAAAACGGTACATCTATTCCTAAAATCAGTACAATCTTAAAAATACTTGCACCTTTAGGCAAGACCTTAGCTATTGTACCGTTAGAAAAATAATAAGAGGGAATACAGATGGATATTAAACCGGAAAACCTGATTTCACTATTACAACAGCATAAGCCGCTGCCGCAGGCGCAGGTACTGCTTTTGTGCGGCGAGGAGGATTACTACCGCAACAGCATTATTGCCGCGCTGCCGGAATATGTTTTTGGCGATACGCCGGAGGCTGACCGCGAAATAACGGTTTTTGATAAGCAGACTGATTTAGCTGAGTTAATGGCTGCAATTAATACTTATCCTTTTTTTTGCGGAAAATCACTAGTTGTTTTAAGCGACGAAAATTTGTGGGCTGTTCACAAAAAGAAAAATGATAATATTTCAGTTGATAATGCAGAAGCTAATGAAGAGTCTATTAATCAGCAAGACGAAGAACTTGATACAAAAAAAAATGAAAGATTAACTGCTATTCTTACTGATGTACCTGATTATTGTACTGTAGTATTGAATGGAAGAAAATTTGATAAACGTACCAAGTTATATAAAGCGCTTAAGCAAAAGGCAATCATTTGTGAGTGTAACAGAATCAAGGAAAAACAATTGCCAGATTGGCTTAATGCGCAAGCAAACACTTATGGAGCTAGGTTTACATATGATGCCATAGAGGTGATAGTGGATATTTTCGAATCAGTTATGGAAGATTTACCGCTTGGAATTTTAAAACAAGAGATTGATAAACTAGCTATATATACTGCAGGGCGTAAACAATGGACTGCTCAAGATGTTTTGAATATTGTTGCTGCGCCTGGTAATACATCTGCCTTCGCTATAACTAATTTTGTAGCAGATGCAAAGTTGAAGGAAGCATTAGAAGTTATGGCAATAGAAAAGAAACGAGGAACAAACATATTGCCGTTATGTGCCAGAATACAGTTTAAGCTACGTCAACTATTGCGATATCATGAATTAAAAAGCAGAGGCTATGACTACAACAGTATGATGAAAGAGCTTGGCTTAAGTTCTGGAGCGATGAGCTACGTTGTAAAACAAAGCCGTCACTTCAATGAGAAAAAATTACGGCAGGCTATTATTGCAATTAATGAGATAAATATCAATATACGTCGTGGAGGACGCGACTATGGTGCGCTTGAAGAAGTTTTAATAAAGTTGTTGCAGTAATATTGCAACACAAATTGAATGTATGTTATAATAAACATACATTCGAGACAGCGTAGTAGCTGATGAATTGGAGGCTGGCATAAGTGATAAAAGATATATTGAATTTTAACGAAAGCATGAAGCCAAACACTAGGGAAATCGAAGTGTTGCGAGAGAATTTTCCTGCTTGCTTTAAAAGTGATGGCAGTTTTGATTTAGAAAGATTTAAAGAGTACCTTAATGACAAGGTAACTGTGAAAAACGAAGGCTATGAGCTGAAATTCTTAGGTAAGAATTATGCACGCTTGTTGGCTTCCGTTGATTCCACAACTGTCATTGTGCCTGACGAAGAGCATAATAACAAGCCGGAGAACAAGAACAGCGAGAATATTTATATTTCCGGTGATAATTTAGATGGCTTAAAGCATTTGCTGAAAAGTTATGCCGGGCAGGTGAAGTGCATTTATATTGATCCGCCTTATAATACAGGCTCGGACGGTTTTGTTTATAATGACAATTTCAACTTTACGGTTGATGAGTTAGCTGAAAAGCTGAGCATTGATGATGAACAGGCACAGCGTATTCTTGATTTGACAAAGCGTGGCTCGGCATCCCATTCTGCTTGGCTGATGTTTATGTATCCAAGACTGCTGTTGGCGAGGGATTTGCTCACTGATGATGGTGTTATTTTTATTTCTATTGATGATAATGAGCAGGCGAACTGCAAGTTGATTTGTGATGATGTGTTTGGAGAAAATAATTTTCTTACTTGTGTATCACGTGCAACAGGAACTCCAACAGGTGGTGGATTTGATGGTTTGGTTAATGAATTAGATTATCTGCTTGTTTATTCCAGAGATATTGCGAAAACTGTTATTAATGGATTAAAAATGAAAGATGAAGATGCAGAAATATATAATGAAATTGATTCGAATGGGAATAGGTATCTTGTTCGTTCTTTAAGAAGAACTGGTGGAGAGGATCGTAGAGAAGATAGACCTACTATGTATTATCCATTAATTGCTCCAGATGGAACAGAAATTTATCCAATAGGTCCTAGTGGATATGAAAGTAGATGGATTTGTGGTTTAGATGCGGCCAAAGATTTACTGAAGGAAGGACTTATTGAATGGAGAAAGAAAAATTTACTGGGAAATATGGTTTGGCATCCATATCAAAAGTATTATTTAGATAATAGAACAAAGAAGCCAGGCAACGTATGGAAAGATTTTGTGTATTATGGTGAAAGTCACGAATTTTTATGGGATGATATAGAAGGAAATAAAAAAGCGACTAGAGATATACGTAATTTGTTTGATGGTGAAAAAGTATTTGAAACTGCTAAACCGATTAGTTATATTGAAAAAATAATAAGTATTGGTAGTACTAAAGATAGTTTGTGCGTTGATTTTTTCTCTGGTTCTGCAACTACTGCTCATGCAATATATAGATAGAATGAATGTGACTGACAGTTCTGAAAGAAAGTTTATAATGATACAAATTCAAGAACCGACTAAAGATACTAGTGATGCATTAAAATGTGGTTATTCTACTATCGACCAAATTGGCATGGAGCGTATCAAACGTGCAGCAGCAAAGCTGAAAGCAGAGTATCCGGATACAACTGCCGATTTAGGCTTCAAGCATTTCATTTTGCAGGAAACGCAGCAAGAAACCTTAGATAAGCTGGAGAATTTTATTCCAGAAGAGCAAGGCATGTTTATCGACAATGATATTTTGAGCGATTTTGGCGTGCCGACAGTGCTGACTACGTGGCTTGTGCGTGATGGCTATGGCTTTACTGCGCCTGTACAAAAGCTTGCCTTTGCTGATTATAATGCTTATTACATGGACAAGCATTTATATCTGCTGGATGCTGAAATCAGCAAGGACGCAATAGCTGCCATTGCCGATAAATTTGAAACTGATGGCAGCTTTAATCCTGAAAACATTGTGATTTTTGGCTATAGCTTTACCTGGACTGCGTTAGAAGAATTGAAAGTTAATTTGGCAAGGCTGAAGGCTACGGAGAAAAATTTGCATCTTAATTTTGATGTACGCTATTAAGGAGGCAGAACATGGAACTAATCCTACAGCAAGGCTTGCCTCACCAGCAAAAAGCAGTGGATGTTGTTTGCAATGCATTTAAAGGAATACATACGACTCCACCTGCCGTGTTTTACGAAAATCCGACTTTTTATCAGAAAGATCCGCATATCGGGACTAATATAAAAGCGATTCAAAAAGATTTACCTGCTGAGTTTCGCTCTAATATCCCTCTAAATGATGATGGGTATCTTAGTCTTGATATTAAAATGGAAACAGGTACCGGCAAAACCTATGTCTATACGAAAACAATATATGAGCTACATAAGCGTTATGGTTTTAACAAATTCATTATTGCAGTGCCTTCATTGGCGATTAAAGCTGGTACAGCACAATTTTTGCAAGATTCTTATGCAAGAAAGCATTTTACTGACAGCTGCAGCTATGACGCTGAAATAGAGCCTTTGATTTTGTCAGCACCAAAAAAGAAGAAAAAGGGGCGTTCTTATTTCCCAAGTGTTGTTAGTGATTTTGTTAAAGGCTCTTGCCAGAACACAAACAAGATATATGTTTTGCTCGTGAATATGCAATTGTTAACTGGTGCTAAGGTGGTAACTAAAGATGATTACGATTATGGTGTAGAAGGGTTTTATAAACCTTTAGATGCTATTGCAGCGACTAAACCGATAGTTATGATTGATGAACCGCATCGTTTTTCACGTGCTCAAAAAGCATTTAAGGTAATTACAGAACAAATAAAACCGCAAGCGATAATCCGTTATGGTGCGACTTTCCCAGAAACGACTGTCGGCAGAGGAAGAAATAGAATTTCTCTAAAGGATTACCAGAATTTATTATATGACCTTAATGCCTGCGCTTCTTTTAACCAAGGCTTGATTAAAGGCGTAGCGAAGGAGCACTTTGAGCCTGTCTCGAAAAAAGACGCCAAGGTAAAAATAACTTCTATCGACAACAAGGAAGCAGTGCATTTTCAGCTTAAGCAGAAGGATACAGCAGCTAAAAGCTTTGAATTAAAAAAAGGGGATTCTTTGTCAATAATTACGGAAGCCTTTGCCGGCGTCACTATTTCTGCTATCGGTACAAATTTTGTCGAGTTTTCCAATGGTATTAAGAAAAATACCGGGGAAGAGCTTGATGTTGATATTTATATGACATCGTATCAGGAGCAGATGCTGCGCCTTGCTTTACAGCGTCATTTTGAAACTGAAAAACAGAATTTTTGCGACAGAAAGTATAAAATCAAGACCTTAGCTTTATTCTTTATTGACGATATTACGTCTTATCGAGAGGATGATGATGGTAAAGAACCTTATTTGCGGCTAGCATTTGAGAAATTACTTAAAGAACAGTTAGAAAAAACAATAGCCTCGCTTAATGAGCATGATGAAGAGTATAAAAAATATCTCGAAGCTAGTCTTGCTGATTTGCAAGCTTGTCATGCTGGTTATTTTGCGCAAGATAATAACGATACTGATGAAAATGTCGCCAAAGAAGTAGATACTATTCTGCATGGGAAAAAAGAACTACTTTCGTTTACTAGAGAAAATGGTGAACCGAATACTTTGCGTTTCTTATTTTCTAAGTGGACATTAAAAGAAGGTTGGGATAACCCTAATGTGTTTACTATTGCCAAATTACGTTCTAGTGGCAGCGACAACAGTAAACTACAAGAAGTAGGGCGTGGTCTCAGACTTCCGGTTGATGAAAATGGTAATCGTATTAGCAATGAAGATTTTACTTTAAATTATATTGTTGATTTTACTGAGGCCAACTTTGCTCAAAATTTAGTTGACCAAATTAATGGAGAAGTTCCGCAATCTAACACTATTTCTGAAGAAAAATTGCAACAGGTAGCTGAAAAACTTGGAATAACAGATGATGAGCTGTTTGAAGAATTGTTGGTGAATAAGCGCTATATTGATAGGCATTATAATATTAGACCAGAAACTAAAGCACAGTTTTTTGAAGAATATCCTGAATTTGCAGCGGGTTTGAAATCAGGTAAAGTTAAGGATAGGAATAATGAGAAGCCTAAGCCAGTCAAGATTCGTAAAGCAGTATATAACGAGATTAAAGAACTTTGGGAAACGATAAATCACCGTTATCTAATGTTTTACGATGATGACCTTGATGACAATATTGAAGATATTGTACTATCTATTTTTGAAAAAGATGTATTTACAACTCTTGTCATGTCCAGTGAACGTAATAAAATTCATAGTGATGGCTCTACGGTCAATGTTGTCAGTGAAGCTGGCGTACAATACGTAGTTTCAAGCAGAATATCCTATGGTTTGTTTTTGAAGCGCATCTCTAACGTTACAAATTTGCCAATTAAAGTTCTTCATGTTGCATTGTGTAGATACGCTAAAAAACATGGTACTAGCTTTACAACTTTGCTTAATGATAATTCAGTTGCTGCCTTCTGCAAGGAATTTACAACTTGGAAAACAGAAAATTTACAGGGACGATTTAAATATGAACGTAGCAAGGCACCATTGGGAGCTACAGCGTTGACGTATGCTGATGGTTCGGTACGAAGCGAAGTAGCGCAAGGTAGAATTGGTACTAAGATTATGCCGGGAACTCCTAGTGCAAAATATTTGTATGATGCCTATGCTTATGATTCACCTCTTGAAAGAGATAATATCATGGCAGATATTGAAGAAGTAATTGTTTATGGTAAAATTCCTAGAGCAAGTATTGCTATTCCTACAATCGCCGGAAGTATGTATAGTCCAGATTTTATGTATGTTGTTAAACATAGTAATGGTGATAAGGAATTAAACATAATAGTTGAAACGAAAGATGTTGAAGGAAAGACTGATTTGCGAAGCGAAGAAAAGGTTAAAATAGATTGCGCAAAGGTTTTCTTTAATACTCTTACAACTGATGGATATAAGGTTCATTTTAGAACTCAAATTGGCAATAAACAAATGATTCAGATTATCAATGAGGTGATTTGTAATTCTTAGAATGTAGCCTTAAATTTAGAATGCGACCATCTTATACTCAGAAATTAAAGCTGGACAAAAGCACTTAATATCTGCTATAATAGTGAGACAGTCAACGAGGACTTTTTTGAGTAAGGAAGTAGTGTGTCCATGCTTAAAAAGGTCCTTTTTCGTTTATCTTGCAGAAAATATGTAGGGAGCATTTTTCTGCAGCATGATAATTAGGGAGTATTGAGAAAGGAGGCAGCCTTATGGCTGCACTGATCATGAACAACAAAGATTTACTGTACGTAATTAAACCCGAAGAACAAAACGAAAGCACTCTGCGTGAGCTTCTGACTCTGCATCCGGAGATTCAGTTTGTATCTCTGATGGGTGTGGATTTTGCCGGCAATGATACCGATGAAAAGATTCCGATGAAGATTTTTCTCGAGGATATCGATGGCTTTTTGGCAGGCAGCGCAGCACAGACTGACGGCTCCTCCGTTGTACTGACCGGTATCGCTACTCTGAACGATGCCCGCGTTGATATGAAGGTTGATAAAACCGTTAACTGGTTTGTTGATTATAACTATGAGCATTTTGACGCAGAAAGCGGCCGCATGATCGGTACTCTGCGCATTCCCTGCTATCTGATTCACAACGGCAATCATGTTGATTCCCGTTCTATTTTGAATGATACTCTGGCTTATGTAGAAAAAGAAATCATGGATTTGTTTGCTAAGCATCCGGTAATTGCCGGTCTGGAGCATGTAAATCCTGCTGAGATTGAAAAGTTGCTCTTCACCAGTGCTACCGAGCTGGAATTTTGGGTAAAAACTCCGCGTGAGGACGCACCGCTGGAGGCTCTGAGCTCTTCTCAGGTAATGCAGGAGCAATATTGGCAGCGTACCCGCGGCAACGTGCGTACTGCATTGGAGCAGACTATTCAGACTTTGGAGCTGTACGGCCTGGAGCCTGAAATGGGCCACAAGGAATGTGGCGGCGTTAAAGGTCAGATTGATGCCGCAGGTCATATGACTCACGTTATGGAGCAGCTGGAGGTTGACTGGAAGTTTAGCAGCGGCGTTCAGACTGCGGATAACGAGCTTTTGGCACGTATCATCGTTAAAGAAGTTTTCCGCATGAACGGCTTGGAGGTTTCCTTCCAGGCTAAACCGATTCCCGGTGTTGCAGGCAGCGGTGAGCATACACATGTAGGCATTGCCGCAAAAATGAAAAACGGCAAGATTGTCAACCTGTTTTCGCCGAAGGATATGCATGAGGACTTCCTGTCCGCTATCGGCTACGGCGCTCTCATGGGCCTTTTGAAAAACTACGAGGTAACCAATCCGTTTATCTCCTGCACCATTGACTCTCTGAACCGTCTGAAACCCGGCTTTGAAGCTCCTGTCTGCATCGTTACCAGCCTTGGCCTGAGCCCGGATAACCCGTCCCGTAACAGAACCATTCTTGCAGGCCTGATCCGCGATCTGGACAACGATAAGGCTACCCGTATTGAAATGCGTTCTCCGAACCCGTACACCAATACCTACATTGCTATTGCTGCCTTCTACCTGTCCTGCCTCGACGGCATCAAGGCTTGCGTAGAATCCGGCAAGGACCTGAAGGCTTTGGAAAAGGAGATTTCCAAGAAGGCCGGCGAAGAGGGCTTCTATCTGGATACCGACCGTCAATACCGCACTGAGGAAGACGTGTTTGAAGATTTCACTGCGGAAGAACGCAGCAAGCTGTTCGGTGAACCGCCTGCTACCGTTTGGGAAAATCTCTGCGCTTTCGAAAAATATCCGGAAAAGGTTGCAGTGCTCACTCAAGGCAATATCCTGAAGAAGGAATATATCGATTCCTTCATGCAGGGTGCGCTGATTCGCTGGAAAACCGAGCTTTTGACTCGTCTGATTCCGGAAAATTATCAGGCTGTTATCGATATGAAGCGCTTGCACAACCAGGAAACCTGCACCGACTGCGACCTGGCAATGTGGCGTAAGATTCAGAACCTGCGTGCTAAGCTGGCAAAGGATTCCTTCGAAGAGAAGAGCATCTTCACTGCTATCCGCAGAGCTGTTGCCGAAGGCGACTACGATACTGTTTCCAAGCTCAAGGTTGAGATGGGGGCAACTATGGAAGAGCTCAAGACTCTGTATCACGATTACAAGCAAAATATTATCGATTAATTTATCTGCTTCTTGCATGGCTGCTGTACTCAAAGTGCGGCAGCCATTTTGTTTCGCGCTTATACCAAAGTGCGATTATTGAAAAAATTATCCCTAAAACTTTCCTTTCAGCTTATTTTTTTGCATGAAACTGTTGAGTTAAGCGCTGTTTTGTGGTAAAATATCAAAGATATATTGACAGTAATATTTTCTGCTGTCCGAAGAAAGGCGATGATAGCTGTGGAGCAGGTCAAGGATGTTCCTGCCTATATTCGCCAGATGTACACAGATAATAATTTTATGACTCAATTCGGTGTGCATATTGGTGAGATAAAGTGTGGCAGTGCTGAAGTCAGCATTGACGTTGATCCGGCGAAGCATTTTAATCATCGTGACATATGTCACGGCGGAGTGATGTTGGCCTTGGCAGACTCCGTTCTGGGTGTTACCGGTGCAAGCGTGGGCGCTGTAGTGGCAACTCTTAATTTCAGCATGAATTTTATCAAAGGTGTCCATGAGCCGACTACCTTAACGGTACGAAGCCATATCAAGCATTCCGGACATTCTACGATGGTTATTGAGGCTGAAATGACTGACAGCAAAAAGCATTTAATTGGGACGATTTTAACAACGATGTTTGTCGTCGACAGATTTAAAGAAATACCCGCCAAATGGTGAGCTTACCTGAGTTGATTTGGAAGGGAAATGACGCGGAAGACCGCTTGATATCAAGGAGGATATGATGGATTTTGCATTAAACGAGGAACAATTAGAATTACAGGAAATGGTAAGGGAGTTTGTTGAAAAAGAAATTACCCCTTACGCTGCTGAAATGGATGCAGAAAACCATATGCGTGACGGCCTGATTGACAAGGCTAACGAAATGGGCTTGCTGAACGTTATTGTTCCGGAAGAATTAGATGGCCCCGGCCTGGACAGCATTTCTGTTGCTACCATTTATGAAGAGCTGGGCAAAGGCTGCGCAGGTGTTGCAACCTCTTTGGCTGCTAATAGCCTGGCAACTGTACCTGTTCTGCTGGCAGGCACCGACGAACAAAAGAAAATGTATTGCGATATCCTGAACAACGGCGGTCTGGCTGCTTTCGCACTGACCGAACCCGGTGCAGGCAGTGATGCAGGCGGTGTTTCTACCCGTGCTGTACACAACAAGGAAGAGGGTACCTACACTCTGAACGGTACCAAAATGTTCATCACCAACGGTGGCCTGGCAGAAATTTTCCTGGTGTTCGCTAACACCCGTAAAACCGGCGGTATCCGTGGTTTGACTGCTTTCATCGTTCCGAAAGACACCCCGGGCTTCTCCGTTGGCAAGAAAGAAAATAAAATGGGCATCCGTCCTTCCAATACTACCGAGCTGGTTCTGCAAGACGTTGTTATTCCTGAGTCCTATCGCGTAGGCCGCGAAGGCGAAGGCTTCCGTATTGCTATGAACACCTTAGACAGTGCTCGTCCGTTCGTTGGCGCTGTTTCCGTAGGTATCGCTCAGGCTGCTCTGGATTGCGCTGTTAAATATGCTAAAGAGCGCCGTCAGTTCGGCCAGCCGATTGCTTCCTTCCAAATGGTTCAAGGCATGCTGGCTGACATGGCTATGAAGGTTGAAACCGCTCGCCTCATGGTTCAAAAGGCTTGCTGGATGCGTGACCAGGGCATGGAATTCTCCAAAGAGGCTGCTATGGCTAAATGCTATGCCGCTGACGTTGCTATGCAAGTAACCACCGACGCTGTTCAGGTAATGGGCGGCTATGGCTACACCAAAGAGTACCCCGTAGAAAAGATGATGCGTGACGCTAAAATCATGCAAATCTACGAAGGCACCAACCAAATTCAACGTCTGGTTATTGCCAACAAACTGTTATACTAATAGCTATCATAACGAAGATAAATTTATTGAGAGCTGCTGCACTTTTGTGCGGCAGCTCTTTGCTGTTTTTATTCGTGACAATGGTTTACACGTATGCTAAAATATAAAGATAAAGAGCTTTTAAAGCATAATAAAAAGCAGAATCTTTGCTACAAATCATTTTGCTGAGAATTGGGGGGCAAATACATTGTTAGCTGATAATTTAAAGCAGGTTCAGGAGCAGATAGCGACTGCTTTGGACCAGCGTAAAAATAAAGACCTGCTCACAGGAGATAAGGTAACGCTGGTGGCGGTGACGAAAAATCATCCGCCCGAAATTATTACAGATATCGAAGCCTTGGGCATTGCCAACGTAGGCGAAAACCGCGTGCAGGAGGCTAAGCATAAGCAGGAGGCCTTGGGCAAACACGGCTACTGGCATCTTATCGGCCATCTGCAGACGAATAAGGCGCGCCAGGCTGTTGCCTTGTTTGATCTTATTGAGTCGGTAGACAGCGAGCATTTGCTGGCTGCGGTTGATAAGGAGGCAGAACGCATAGGTAAGGTGCAGGATATTCTTTTGCAGCTGAACATTGCCCATGAGGAGCAGAAGTCCGGTTTAGATAAAGAGGATTATTTGGCGCTGCTGCCGAAGCTGCCCGAATATAAGCATGTGCGTCTGCGCGGGCTGATGGTTATTGCCCAAAAATGTGAGGATATTGAGCAGACAAGACCTGTATTTGCGGCAGGCTACCGTGTGTTCGCCCGCTTAAAGCAGCAGTATCCGCAGGCAGATATTCTGTCTATGGGTATGAGCAACGATTACACAGTTGCGATTGAAGAGGGCGCTAATATTGTGCGTGTAGGCACAGCCTTGTTCGGCCAGCGTGATTATAGCCTGAAATTTTAAGACATAGATAAGGTTGGTGACGTAATGAATATTATTGATAAAATTATGAATGCATTAAGTCTTTACGATGAGGAAGAAATCATCGAGGAAGAAGTGGAGCAAAAGCCTGCCAAGACCGAGCAGGAGCCGGCTAAACCCAAGAAGCGTTTCTTCGGCAGCAAGGAGCCTGCTGCTGCAGCACCGGCAGAGGAGCCTAAGCGTGAACGCAAATCCATTTTGAACTTTAAGGGTTCGGCAGCAAAGCCGGAGCCGGTTAAAAATGAAAAAATGGGCAGCAAAACCATTAACCTGCCTATTGCCGATAAGCTTATGACAGTTGTACTGCTGGAGCCTGTAGATTTCAATGATTCTCCTAAGATTGCCGATTATCTGCGTGATAATCAGGCTGTGGTTGTTAATTACGATAAGACGGATAATGTTGTTGCCAAGCGTATGACCGATTTTATCAGCGGTACTGTTTATGCTATCGGCGGCAGCATGAAAAAGCTGGGCCGCAATATTGTTATCTGCGCCCCGAAAAACGTAGATATAGATGCGGGCGAAGAGCACGAGCTTGACGAGAGGGGAAATAATCCATGGGACAAATAGCAGTAAAGAAGATTGCATTTATCGGCGGCGGCGCTATGGCCAAAGCTATTATCAAGGGTATTATCGGCGGCGGTTTGATTGCACCGGAGATGATTACCGTAGGCGAGCCGACGGAAGCACATGCGCGCAGTCTGCATGAAGCCTTTGGCGTAAATGTTACTACGGATAATAAAGAGGCAGTAAAGGATGCTGACCTGGTAATCTTTGCCGTTAAGCCTCAGGTAGCACCGGTGGCGCTGGTGCCTGAGCTGATGGCTGCGATGAAAAAAGATGCCTGGGTGCTTTCTATCATGGGCAGTGTTACGCTTGCGCAGCTGCATGCCTATGCTCCGGGGTTTCCGGTAGTCCGCACGATGCCGAACACTCCGCTGGCAGCAGGTGCCGGCATGACTGCTATCTGCTGCGATGAGGCTGTAACCGAGCCGATGAAGCAGACTGCGGCAGCAATTTTCAGCAGCTGCGGCGAAATAGAATTTGTAGATGAGAAAGCATTACAGGCGATTACCGCAATTTCCGGCTGCGGACCGGGCTATTGCTTTGTGATTATCGATGCACTGGCTGACGCAGGCGTGCGTGCCGGTCTGCCGCGTGCGCTGGCTATCAAGCTGGCGGCACAGACATTGGCAGGCAGCGGCAAGCTGTGCGTAGAAAGCGGCCTGCATCCGGCACAGCTGCGCGACCAGGTGACAAGCCCCGGCGGCACAACTATTGCCGGTATCCATGCTTTGGAAAACCATGGTGTGCGCGGTGCTTTTTATGATGCGGTACAGGCAGTGCTGCAAAGAGATAAGGAATTACAGGGGAAATAATTTATGGCAGACAGAGAAAAAATTCTGCGTTACTTTAAAGCTGGCGGTGACGAACAGCTGGCGGCCAAGCTGCTGGACTTGGCCGAGGGCGCCAATAAATCACGCAAGTTTCGTGTGAGCGAGTTTCTTGATCCTCATGCCTATAATGTTGCGGAAATTATTGCGGCAAACTATGAAAATGTGCGTCTGGAAAGCGACGGCGGCTTCAGTAATGCCGAAAGGGTGAAGGCTGCCTTTGTTGCCGATGATTTTTACGGCCAGCCGGATTTCGGTATGGCCTATTTTCTGGCGGCCTGGGATAAGCGCTATTATGATTTGTCGCACCGCGATATCCTGGGTGCGTTTATGGGCACAGGCTGCAAGCGTGAGGCCTTGGGTGATATTGTTTTTGTGCCTGAGGGTGCGCAGTTCGTAGTAGAAAAATCGCTGGTAAATTATCTTACCGGCAATCTGACGCAAATCGGTTCTGCGCCGGTAACGCTTACGGAAATTCCCCGCGAGGAATTGCTGCAGAAGGAAGAAAAGGTTAAGCTGATTAACGCGACAGTCGCTGATTTGCGCCTTGATGCCGTGGCAGCGGCAGGCTATGGCGTAAGCCGCAGCCGTATGGCGGATGAAATCAAAAGCCTGAATGTCAAGGTAAACTGGAAAGAGGCCAAGAAGGCGGCACAGCCGGTGAACGAGGGCGATGTAATTTCCTTCCGCGGCCGTGGACGAGTAGAGATTGAGGAAATCCGCGGCACTACTAAAAAAGGACGCATCAGCGTAATGCTGAAGCGTTATATCTAGGAGGATAAACCATGCTTAATCCGGAGGATTTAAAGAAAAAAACTTTTACCAAGGGTTTTCGTGGCTATGAGGTAGAAGAGGTAGACAAGTTTCTTGCCAAGCTGATTAAGGAATACGAATACCTTTATCTGGATAACCTGGAGCAGAAGGAAACTATCGAGCGCGTCAGCTCCAAGCTGGAATATTATCAGCAGATGGAGGCTACCATGCAGAGCACTCTGGCTGTAGCGCAGGAAACTGCTGACGAGGTGAAGAACGCCAGCGAAAAGAAGGCGGCACTGCTGGAGAAGGAAACGGCAGTGAAGTGCGAGCAGCAGCTGAGCGAAGCGAAGGCTGCGGCGCAGAAGCTGCACGACGATACCATGGCGCATGCCGAGGATTTGTATAATCAGACAAAGAACAAAACCGATAACATGCTGCAGGCAGCGATGGCTGAATGCAATAAGCTGCGCGAGGAAGCCAAGTCCTATGCCGAAAAGCTGCGCAGCAGTGCCGAGGTAGATGCAGATAAGCTGCGCATTACTACCGAGGATGTCTGCAAAAAACGCGCTAACAGTGCTGCCAGCGAGGCTAACAAGCTGCTGGAGGACGCACGTAGCGAAGCCGGCAGAATGATGCTGGATGCAAATACTAAATATCGTAAACTGGTGGGAGATGCAGAGGAACGCAGCCGTAAAATTATTTTTGAGGCTGATGCCAAGGCTGCTATGGCCGAACAGGCTTATAACGAGCAGGTGAAAAAGGCGGCGCTGCATCGAAAAAATATGCTGCATCTGTTGGAAACGCAGGTTGAGCTGCTCAAAAACTATGCCAGTCATAACGAAGAATAGTCGGAGGCTGAATGATGATTATCTTAGTGAGGCATGGTGAAGCAACGCATCATACGCAAAGATTGACCGGCGGCTGGACGGATTCGCAGCTGACCGAAAAGGGAAGGGCGCAGATAAAGGCTGCTGCGGTAAAGCTGGCGAAGGATTTTGCCGGACGTAATTGCAAGCTGCGGATTCTGGCAAGTGATTTGCAGCGCGCTTCCGCATCGGCGCAGATTATTGCCGAGGAGCTTGGCTTTAAGGGCGAAATAGAGCATTGCCGTTTCCTGAGGGAAAAGAATAACGGCATTGCTGCCGGAATGACCGAGGAAGAGGCCAAGAAGCATTTTTGCAAGCCTGCTTCCGAACAGGAGCTGGATCACCGCAACTATCCCGGCGGTGAAACGCGCAATGAGTTCTATCGCCGTAATGTACACGGCTTGTGGCATTGTGCGGATGTCGACAAGGAAAATCTGCTGATTGTTGCGCATAAGGGCACGATTCAGAATATTATTTTCCGTTGGCTGGGAATGGATATGCAGCAGGTGGCGGCGTTTAATTTTTCGGTTGATGTGCAGCCTGCCAGCGTAACTGTTCTGGGGATTAACAAATGGCATGAGCATGCTGTTTTCCGCTTGAATGATGTGAGTCATCTGACGCAGGGAAAGGGCTTTGGCGTGTTTGAGTTTAAGTACGAGAAGTGAATAAGGCTGTGAATGACCGCTTGGGTGCTTGGGGAAAAGCGCTTAAGCGGTTGTTTTTGTGTTCTCACTATATTACTCGTCTTTTCGCGATGAAAATTATTACACCTGAAAAAATAATTTAAAAAAATTTTTTCTATTTTTCTCTCGGACAGTGTAATAATTTTGCTTCGTTTTTCCCGAGTATAAGAGTGAATCTTCTTTTTCGTTCTTTCTTTTGGTGGTTTTCTTTCTCGCTTTTTCTTCTGCGTTGATAAAAGCTACTAGCGTAAGCTAGTAGTAACCTTGTTCTTTAGAGTACTACCTAAAGGATAGACGTAAAGTACGGTAGAAGTAGGGCGTGGGGGAGAGCGGAAGTATTGTTGCTAATTATCCTAAAGAATGTTAAGATAAAGGTGATTAGAGGCAAAGAACTGAGAGCGTGTTGTTGGGGGATTTTATGTTGTTGTAATAACATATACATGGATGATGAGGAGCGGATTGTTATGCAATGCAAGTACTGTGGACAAACGATACCGGATAACGCCAATTATTGTTCCGGTTGCGGAAGAGCGGTTCGTGAAGAAGCAACTGAGGTAAAGCGGGAAAGTAAATTTTGGGAACAGGGCTGGTTTGCTGTTTTAATGCTTTTTATCTTCTGGCCGGTAGGATTATATTTGCTGTGGCGGTATCACGGAATATTTGCAAAAGCTATAGTTTCTATTTTTCTTCTTATGGTGCTGGGAGTTTTTGTTACAGTTTTGGACATTAATTTAGACAGAGGAAAATCTGGTGACTCTTTTTCAAAAATCGCAAATAGTGTAGTTGCTGAAAGTATTCCCAGCCAGAAAAAGTTCAATGAAATACAGGCCCGCTATAATCAAAACGAGAAAAAATCCATGACAGAGCTTGAGAAAGCGGAATTCAATAAATCATACGAAAAGGAATTCAATGAATTTTTTAAAGACGGTTATCTGAAAAAATGGTGTGCCAAGGTTGATAGAATTGAATCGGTAAACTCAGGCATGGCTGCTTATGTAAGGCTAAGCTGTGATTTTCCTGAAGCGGAATATGCTGTTGAAACAAAAAGATATGCCGCAGATGAAATGTTAATCCCTGCCGACAGCGAGCTTTATAAAAAGATTATGCCTTTGAAAAGTGGCGACGTTGTAGTTTTTTCCGGCAAGCTGGTGAGTGGTGATTATAGTAAAAAAATAGTAGATTTGACAACTTCTTACGGATATAAGAATAAAAAACTCTATATTGATTTTACGGATATAGAAAAAATGGCTACTAAAGAGTAAATTTGAGAAGCAAGAAAAACTCATTGACTTCTTGCTGCAGCTAATGTATAATATTAGCGTTTATTGATATTTGTTAACGCGATGAAAAAGACAGTAGCTTGCGGCGCAGGTTAAGCGAGCCGGGGGATGGTGCAAGCCCGGACGAAGTAAAGCAGGTGAAAATCACTTTGGAGCGGATGCGGCGAACCTGAGTAGCTGCATACGGGAGCGCCCGATATTGCGCACACGAGTGGCGTGCAGCAAAGGCTGTCGTCATGAGGGTGGTACCACGGAGTACACATTTGATAATGATGCATGATACGTAAGCGTATTAATCGTTGTTAGTCTACAGCTTCGTCCCTTATCTGAGGGACGAAGCTTTTTTATATTGTTAATTTTTTTGTTTAATAAAATTGGAGGTTATTAGTAATGGACTATGGTAAAACACTGAATCTGCCCGAAACAGAGTTCCCTATGCGTGCCGGTCTGCCGCAACGCGAACCTGATTTTCTGAAATTCTGGGAAGAAAACGATATTTATGGCAAAAAGCAGGCTCTGCATGCAGGCCACAAGAAATTTGTTCTGCATGACGGCCCTCCGTATGCAAACGGCAAAATCCACATGGGACATGCCCTGAACAAAATCTTAAAAGATATCATCATGAAATACAAATATGCTCGCGGCTTCGACACCCCGTATGTTCCCGGCTGGGATACTCACGGCATGCCGATTGAGCACGCTGCTATCAAAGAGCTTGGCCTGAACCGCAATGAGCTGGATCCGCTGACTCTGCGCCGCAAATGCCACGACTTCGCTCTGCAATGGGTTGATATTCAACGCGAAGACTTCAAACGTCTGGGCGTTCTGGGTGATTGGGAAAATCCGTACATCACTCTGCATCACAGCTTTGAAGCTGAGCAAATCCGTGTATTCGGTACTATGGCTAACAAGGGCTATATCTACAAAGGCAAAAAGACCGTTTACTGGTGCCCGCACTGCGAAACCGCTCTGGCTGAAGCAGAAATCGAATACGGCGAACAAAAAACTCCTACTATCTTCGTAAAAATGCCGCTGGTAAAAGACAACGGCCAGACTCCGGAAGCTGCTAAAGGCAAAAAGGCTTACATGGTAATTTGGACCACCACTCCGTGGACCATGCCTGCCAACGTTGCTGTTGCTCTGAACCCTGCTCTGGAATATGCCTGGGTTGAATGCGAAGGCGAAGTTCTCTTCATGGCTAAGGACCTGCTGGCTCAGGTTGGCGCTGTCTGCCACAAGGACCTCAGCAATATCCTCGGCACTACTCTTGGTAAAGATATGGAATTCGCTGAATGCGTGCATCCGTTCCCTGAATACAACAACCGCCGTTCTCTCGTAGTTATGGCTGATTATGTAACTACCGAAGCCGGTACCGGCTGCGTACATACCGCTCCCGGTCATGGCGATGTCGACTTTGAAACCGGCCTGAAATACAAGCTGCCGATTCTCTGCCCGGTTGATTCCCAAGGTAAGCTGACCGAAGAAGCCGGCGAACGCTTCAAGGGCATGTTCGTATTCGACGCTAATATCCCGGTACTGAAATATCTGGCTGAGCTGAACTGCTTGCTGGGTAAAGAAAACATTAAGCACCAATACGCACACTGCTGGCGCTGCAAAAACCCGATTATTTTCCGCGCAACCTCCCAATGGTTCGCTTCTATCGACGGCTTCCGTGATGAAGCACTGAAATCTATCGACGATGTACAGTGGATTCCTTCCTGGGGCCAACAACGTATCCATAACATGGTAAGCGACCGTCATGACTGGTGCATCAGCCGTCAGCGCGTATGGGGCGTTCCTATCCCGGTATTCTACTGCGATAACTGCGGCGAGCATCTGATTAACGAAGCTACCATTGATTCCGTTGCTAACTGGTTCGAAAAAGAAGGCAGCGATGCATGGTGGGCTCACACTGCGGAAGAGCTGCTGCCGGAAGGCACTGTCTGCCCGAAATGCGGTGGCAAGCACTTCCATAAGGAAAGCGATATCATGGACGTATGGTTCGACAGCGGTTCTTCTCACATGGCTGTTGCCGCAAAACGTCCGGAGCTGTCCTGGCCGGTTGCTATGTACCTCGAAGGCAGTGACCAGCATCGTGGCTGGTTCCAGTCCTCTCTGCTGACTTCCGTTGCTGTTGCAGGCCGTGCTCCGTACGAATCCGTACTGACTCATGGTTATGTAGTTGACGGCGATGGCCGCAAGATGTCCAAATCCGTAGGCAACGTCATCGTTCCGCAGGACGTAATCAAACAGTACGGCGCTGATATCATCCGTCTGTGGACTGCTTCCTCCGATTATAAGGCAGATATCCGTATCTCTCCGAAAATCCTGAAACAGCTGGCTGAGGTTTACCGCAAAATCCGTAACACCATCCGTTACATCCTTGGCAACACCAACGATTTCAACTATGAAACCGATGCAGTTCCGTTCAACGAAATGCTGGAGCTTGACCAATGGGCTCTGATGCATCTGCAGCTGCTGAAGAAGGAAGTTACCGCTGCTTACGAAAGCTACGATTTCCATGTACTGTACCATGCAATCCACAACTTCTGCACCGTTGAAATGTCCAGCTTCTATCTGGATATCATCAAGGACCGCCTGTATGCTTATAAGGCTGACAGCAAAGAGCGTCGCAGCGCACAAACCGCTATGCATGAAATCCTCATGGATCTCATCGTTATGCTGTCTCCGGTACTGAGCTTCACTATGGAAGAAGTATGGCAGTTCATGAAGAAGCCTGCTAATGCTCCGGAATCCGTACAAATGCTGCCCTGGCCGGAGGTTAAGGAAGAATACATCAACGAAGAGCTGGAAACTAAATGGGATAACTTCATTGAAATCCGCAGCGAAATCACCAAGGTGCTGGAGCTGGCTCGTCGTAACAAACAAATCGGTCACTCCCTGGACGCTAAGGTTGAGCTGCACGCTGAAGGCGAAGCACTGGCTATCCTGAAATCCGTAGAAAAAGACCTGACAACTCTGCTGATCGTTTCTCAGGCAGTTATTGTTGAAGGCGCTGCAGAAGGTGCCGAAGCAACCGGCCGTGAGGACCTGAAGGTTACCGTTGCTGCTGCCGAAGGCCACAAGTGCGAGCGTTGCTGGATTTACAGCGACGAGGTTGGTCAGGACGCTGAGCATCCGACTCTGTGCAAACGCTGCGCTGAAGCAGTTAAAGCTTGAGTATAAGGCATTATCTTTGCATAAGGCTGTAGTCAACATAAAATAAAAGCTTAAAGCCGTCGTATCATGTAAATTTTTGCTGATACGGCGGCTTTTTTGCTACAAATTTTACAAAAAATTATTTTGCTTTATGGGCTATCTATGGTACAATACTGTTAATATTATATATTTTACGGAGGTGAAACTGTTTTTCTGCAATCTGCAGGATTACAGAGATTTTTGGACTATCTCATATGTTTGTTTAATGTTATAGCGATTTTATTTTTGGTGGCGCTGAACGGCTTTTTCGTTGCTTCGGAGTTTTCTATTGTCAAGGTGCGCCCTTCGCGTCTTGATGCGCTGATTAAGGAAGGCAATACGCGGGCAGAAAGCGCTAAGCAGGTAACGGAGCATCTTGATGCCTATCTTTCGGTTACTCAGCTTGGTATAACCATTGCTTCGCTGGGCTTAGGCTGGATTGGCGAGCCGACTGTGGCGAAGCTGATGCATCCTGTATTTAATCTGCTGCAGCTGCCGCCGCAGGTTGAGCATACAATAGCTTTTGTTGTCGGCTTCGGTGTTATCACCGCATTGCATATCGTTTTGGGCGAGCTGGTGCCTAAATCATTATCTATTCAAAAGACTGAGCAGATTGTTCTGTTCGTGGCAGCTCCGCTGATTCTGTTTGATAAGCTGATGTATCCGGCGGTGTGGTTTCTCAATCATGTTGCCAACTGGGTGTTGCACAAATTGGGCGTTGAGGCTGCAAGCGAGGCGGAAGAGGCGCACAACGAGGACGAAATCCGCATACTGATGGAAGAAAGCCACAAGCATGGCTATATTGATAAAACAGAGCTTACTTATCTGGATAATGTCTTTGACTTTTCCGACCGTCGCGCCAGCGACATCATGGTGCCGCGCACCGATATGATTTGCCTGTATCTGGAGGATTCCTGGGAGGATAATATCAAGACGGCGCTGGAGGAGCGCATGACGCGTTATCCTATCTGTGATGAGGACAAGGACCACATTATCGGCTTTTTGCATATCAAGGATTTGCTGCGCAGCTTAAATGCCGGCGAGCGTCCTGATTTGCGCAGTCTGGCGCGTAAGGTGCTGCTGGTGCCGGAATCTCTGCCTATCAGCAAGTTGCTGCGTATTCTGCAGAAGCATCGCAGCCAGCTGGCAATTCTGGTTGACGAGTACGGCGGTACTGCAGGTATGGTTACCGTTGAGGATATCCTGGAGGAAATCGTAGGCGAGATTCAGGATGAGTTTGACGAGGAACGTCCGGAGGTAGAGGAAAAGGGCAGTAAAACCTATTCTGTAGACGGCAAAATGCTGCTGGAGGATGTTAACGATACCTTTGAGCTGGCCTTGGATACCGAAAACTGTGATACTATCGGCGGCTGGGTTTACTCTCAGCTTGATTATCCGCCTAAGGTGGGGCAGAAGGTGCAGACATCTGCCGCTGCCTTTACGGTAGAGGAGATTGACAAGATGCGTATCGTGCGTGTCGGCATCCAGCTTTTGCACGAGCCGGAAAAGATTCACGAGGAGCTTCAGGAAGAACACCTGGAGGATGTAAAATAATATCTGCATAAAAAGAGAGCACGCTGAGAATTTTCTCAGCGTGCTCTTTAGCGTTGTGCTTATAAATCGTGGAATTTCATACCGATGTTGCTGTGACGCAGGAAGTTAAGAGTTACCTCGGGGAAGGAGGCGTAGCTTAAAACGTCTTCAATCGGTGCGTTGGGGAAGCCTTCCTCAGCCAGCTTTTCGCGCAGCTTTTTCATTTGCGGCGGAATATCGTCGGCGGGACGGTGGTCGATTTGCGGTGCGTCACCGATAGCCAGACGTTTAACCTCAGGGTCAATCGGTCCCGGAGTGCGGCCGTATTTGCCAAGAATCAAATCCTTAACCTCGCGGGGAATCATCTTATAGCGTCCAAGTGCAACATTCAATACGGACATAGAACCTACAATCTGGCTTGTAGGAGTAACCAGCGGCGGATAACCGAGCTCGGCACGCACGCGCGGCATTTCCTCAAGCAGCTGCGGATATTTGTCGGCAACGCCCATTTCCTTCATCTGGTTCAGCAGGTTGGAAAGCATACCACCAGGAATCTGGAAGGTGAGCACCTTGGGATCGATGGGGATGTTGGCGTTCAGGTTGAAATCATGGATAAGGTTCTTGCGTACATCCTTGAAATAATCAGCTAAAGCATTGAGCTCAGCAAGGTTGATGCCTGTATCGTAGGGAGTTCCCTCCAGCGTTGCTACCAAAGCTTCGGTGCAGGGCTGGCTGGTAGATTCGGAGAACGGAGAAAGTGCGGTATCAATCATGTCCGCACCGGCTTCAACAGCCTTCAGGTAGGTCATATCGCCCATACCGCTGGTGAAGTGTGTGTGCAGGTCGATAGGCAGGTCAAGCTCTGCCTTCAGGCTGCGGATAAGGCTTTCGGCAGCGTAGGGACGCAGCAGGCCTGCCATATCCTTAATGCAGATGGAATCTGCGCCCATCTGCGCCAGTTCTTTACCTAATTGAACAAAGTCCTTGTCCTGATGGTAGGGGCTGATGGTATATACAATGCAACCCTGAACATGTGCGCCTGCTTCCTTAGCGGCACGCATTGCACATTCCAGATTGCGTGTATCGTTAAGAGCATCGAAAATACGGATGATAGATACGCCGTTATCAACAGAACGGTTTACAAATTCGCGTACAACGTCATCGGCATAATGGTTATAGCCCAAAATGTTCTGACCGCGCAGCAGCATTTGAATTGGGGTTTTGCGCAGATGCTTTTTGAGCGTGCGCAGACGTTGCCAGGGATCCTCGTTAAGGAAGCGCAGGCAGGAGTCAAAGGTGGCGCCGCCCCAAGCCTCCAAAGCATAGTAGCCGGCGTTATCCAGCTGTTCCAGTGCCGGCAGCATGTCGCTGATGCGCATTCTGGTGGCAGCAAGAGACTGGTGGCCGTCACGCAGGACGGTTTCAACTATTTTTACAGGTTTCTTCTCCATGGCAGTACTCCTTTTATTAGTATAGTTCGTTAATTAAAGCTGATTTATAGCTGTCATTATTATAGCATAAATCTGTATTCATGTATACAATATACTTAGTTTCAAGCAATAAAAAATGGTGGCCACACTTGGTGACCACCATAAAAGTGAATTAGTTACGCGGAGTAGGCTGGTTGCTGACAACAGGCTTGCCCATGATTTCGTTAACGCGGTCCTTTATGCTGCGTTTCTTTTTAGTGGGTTGGTTGCTTACTACAGGTGCCTGGTTGGCATTGCCTTCAGTTGTTACCGTAGCGGGAGCCTGCTTGTCTTTGTCCTTATCTTTATCCTTGTCTTTATCTTTGTCCTTATCATCCTGCTTGATTTCCGGTTCCGGCGGAACAGCTACGCCCGGATTGCTGAAGCCGGTGCGCGGAGTAGAGGCCAGAGCGTTGACCATGAAATCATGCCAGATAGAAAGCGGAGCGCCGCTGCCGTACATACGGTTCATAGATTTGTTGTTATCATCGCCAACCCATACGGCAGTACTGAGGTCGGGAGTGTAACCAACGAACCAGGCATCAACGTTGCTATCGGTAGTACCGGTTTTACCTGCTGCCGGACGGCCGATTCCCATACCGCCTGCAGTGCCGCTGATAAGAACATCCTGCAGCATATTAGTAGTCAGGTATGCTGCTTCGGCATCAATAACACGTTTGGGTTCAGGCTTAGCTTCGTACAGAACCTTACCCTCGCGGTCAACAATCTTCAGCAGAGCAATAGGCTTGCAATACATACCGTTGCTTGCCAGGACGCCGTAGGCTGCAGCCATTTCCAAGGGATTAACGCCCTTGCTGAGACCGCCGAGTGCCATAGCAAGGTTTGCATCGCTGTAGGCGCCGGAATCAACCAGAGTAGTAATACCCATTTTTTCGGCATTGTTAATAATTTTGCTTACACCAACCTCTTGGGCCAGCTTAACGATAGGCACGTTTATAGAACGTACCAGAGCAGTACGCAGGCTTACCTTACCATGCCATGCTCTGTCGGAGTTCTGCGGTTTCCAGCCGGGAGAGAATTCTTCTTCCTTATCTTCAATGACACTGGCCGGAGAATAACCGTTCTGCATTGCGGTCAGATAGACAAAAGGCTTGAAGGCAGAACCGGGCTGACGTACTGCAAGAGTAGCACGGTTGAACTTATCCTGGCCGCGGCCGCCGATCATAGCTTTAACATAACCGTTATGCGGGTCAACGGCAACCAGAGCCATTTGCGGCTGAGTCAGCTTCTTGCCGTCTGTATAATAGCCCGGCAGATGCTTCATAGCATTTTCAGCAGCCTTTTGCATATCCGGGTCTAAAGTGGTGTAAATCTTAAGACCACCCTTATAGAGAGCGTCTGCACCAACCTCTTCGATAACCTTTTGGGTAATCATATCGAAGAAATAGGAGCGGGGATCGGAATTGGCTTTATGTGTTGTGCTGAAGACAAGCTTTTCTGCTTTGGCAGCATTACCGTCGGCAGCAGAGATAAAACCGTATTTGACCATCTGGTCGATAACAAGCTCCTGACGTTTTTTACTTTCCTGCGGATTTTCAAAAGGATTAAAGTAGTTAGGGCTTTTGGGAATAGCTGCCAGAGTAGCAGCTTCAGCGATATCCAGATTCTGAACATGCTTATTGAAGTAATACATGGAAGCACTTTCAATACCGTATGCACCCTGACCGAAATAAATCTGGTTCAGATACATAGTGAGGATTTCATCCTTAGTATATTTGTGCTCCAGCTCCTTGGCAATAAAAGCTTCCTTAATTTTACGGATGATGGAACGTTCCTGAGTAAGGAAAGCATTCTTTGCCAGCTGTTGGGTAATGGTACTGCCGCCCTGTACTTCGTGACCGCTTAATGTAGAAAGCAAAGCACGTGCTGTGCCGCGGTAGTCAATACCACCGTGTTCATAGAAGCGATTATCTTCAATAGCAATAAAGGCACGCTGCACATGCTTAGGAATCTTATCAATAGTAACAGGTACTCTGCGTTCTTCCGAAAGCGTAGTATAGATTGCGTTACCATTGATATCATAGAACTGTGAAGCAGCGTCCGGAATCAGTGTTTCATCCATATTAGGAGGTGCAAAAAGACTGGAGAAGCCATAAAGCACTGATGCTCCCATTATAATGAGGCAAACAACACTGATGACAATGAATTTTAGTACTTTAAACATTTTCTACCTCTTCTTCATTATATTGACTGCGCAGCCAATACCAAAGGCTGCAAATAGAAGTCATCTTATTATAGCATTTTCAGACAACTTTGTCATAGAATTATTGAAAACTCAGCGTATTTATTTTAAAGGAAAGTATGTAAAAGCATGCTCCGGAAGGATATGTATTGAATCGGCAGCTTGCGGATAATGAAGATAGAAGAAAAAACCTACATGATTTTAAGAAAAAAATCTGCGGAACAAAGAAAAATTTTACTGATTTTCGGCGGCTTTTATGGAAAAAACAGCTGAAAATCCTACTTTTTTTGAGATTTTTTGAAGAAATTTTAAGGCCGATAAAAGCGATAATCAAGCATATTTCTTTTTCCACTAATCCTGGTGTTTCACGAAAAAATCTTAAAAAAGTGTCGAAAAAAGTGTTGACATAACCTAGGTCACGTGGTATTATATACAAGTCGACGCGATACGGCAACAAAACAAAAGCCAAAATCGCTAGGCACTGGCAAAGAAAAATTGTTTAGATTCAAGGAAACTCAAGCTGAGCGAGTGAGATAATACTTATAGTATATTGAACGAGTGAAGTGATGAGTTGACGCAGAAGATAACAATTTATCGAAGCCAGAAACTGAACCTTGAAAACTGAACATTGAACCTAGAAAAAAGCGAATGTGCGGGTCGAGCGTGAAAACGCAAGACCAAGTCAAATAACTTCTTTTTTAAATAATAAGAGCTAGATTAGTTCTCCAATAAACTTTATTGGAGAGTTTGATCCTGGCTCAGGACGAACGCTGGCGGCATGCCTAACACATGCAAGTCGAACGGAGATTACTTCGGTAATCTTAGTGGCGAACGGGTGAGTAACGCGTGGGCAACCTGCCCTCTAGATGGGGACAACATCCCGAAAGGGGTGCTAATACC